>OKEE01000017.1_pt1 | contig 103465 bp, 70 predicted proteins | sample 1611071 | NCBI WGS metagenome assembly OKEE01 (sample SAMN04436708, study PRJEB24849) | human gut metagenome | biome: human gut; feature: NICU; material: stool | host: Homo sapiens | place: USA: Saint Louis, MO | collected 2010-09-07 | reverse complement strand
GTTGGCGGTGGATTTGTTGAACGCCGATATGGAGTCGTATGCGCGGCACGTTCGCGAGCTAGCCGAGTCGTGAGCATTCGCTTCGGAAGGTCTTGCAGTAGACAGCGTATTGTGCTTTAGACAACGGTTAGTTTATTGGTAAAGTTGCTTAGCCAGAGCTGCGTTACTGTGTCGCTGAGTTTTGCGTCTTCGGAAGACGTTGAGCGTGGCCGGGGCTAGACTTATGTGCTATGAGAGCGAAGACTGTTAGGGATCGGCGTACGGGGGCTCAGACGCTGACCATACATACCACGCGAGGCGAGTCGTTGGATTTTGGGCAGGCGCAATGGCTTGCTGAAGGCCATTGGTGTATGCTGCCGTTCCGGTTTGAGAGCAACGGTGCGGAAATCCTTTTCTATTACGACGTGACTCATTGCGAGGCCATGCATGGCGTGCTGAGGTCGGTAGTGTCTGGCGGCCAATATGTGGGCATGCTTGTGGCGGTATTGTCCGTTATGGAGCAGTGCGAAGGGCATCGTCTGCCGTTGTCGTATGTGCAGTGGGATCCCAAGAGCGTGTATATGTCCGCACAGGGGTATCCGCTGTTCGCGGTGGTGCCGGCTCTGGGATTGGAGCCTGACCGCGATACCGTCAGCACATTGCTGCAGACGCTGGCCGACGCACGCCGGACCCGGCTTGAGGATGCTGTTGTGCAAGGCTATCAGCGGGCACTTGCCGAGTTCCTGGGGCGCAATTCAGAGGTTAATGCAGATGCCCTGCATGATTTTATGTCGTATTTGCTGCCTGGCACTGTTCAGCCGCGTCAAGCGCAGTCAGCGCAGTCGCCTCATGAAGACAATGGTTCGGAGACGCAATTTGGGGCGACCGTGGTATCTGATGGCACCATGGTCGGTGCCACGCGATTTGGCGCCACAGTATTGAGCTCCAAGCCTAAACTTCAGACGACACCGCAACAGCCCGTAATGCCGACGACTTCCGCGGCACCGGCGGCTCCTGCAATGCCGGCAGCACACGCGGCACCGGCACAGCCGACTCCTGTAACGTCGTCCTCGCCCGTGACACAGCCGACTCCTGCAATGCCGATTGCCGTAAATCTTCCCCGCAAGCAGGAAACGCAGCCCGCTCGTGAGAATCCCGTTCGCGAACAATATATCCGTGAAGATTTCGCCCGCGGTGTGGCATCCAATGTGGCGGCTGCTGCGGCCGCGGGTGACGCCGCTACTGCCGCAGCGGTCGCGGACAGCGCGGCAACTGCCGCCGTGGCCGAGGCTAACACCGGTAACACCGCAACCGCCCATAACGCAACCAACGCCGTCAACAACATTGCCGCCGCTCGCGTTCCCGCCACTAACAACGTCGTTCGCCCTATCCTCCCTGTCAGCGCCGTCAGCACAGCACTGCGTGCCGACGAGAACGACAGCGAAGGCGAGACGATGCTGCGCCTCTACACGGACAAGTCCAGAGGCTTTACCGTCACACGATTGCGCGACGGTAAAGCAATAACGGTGCACGCCACTCGAGCCACCATTGGGCGATCGAAAACCGCAGACATTCACATGGGCGGCAATACGAACGTCAGTCGTATCCATGCGGTGATTGACATGCTGGATGATGGACGTTTTTGCATCACCGACAATCATTCGGCCAACGGCACTGCGGTAGGTGGCCGCGAACTGGCAAGCGGCGGTTGCGAATATGTGGCATCTGGCGGCGATTTCACGCTGGCCGACGACACATTCGTGATCTCTCCTACAATAGAAGGCAGAGAAGAACCGAAGCGATGACGCTGATAGCGGGGGAGAAGAACCATGAAACGATGTGCACAATGCGGCAATGCAGTTCCTGACAATATGATGTTCTGCACGCGGTGCGGAGCCCCGGTACCAGCGGACGCTACGGTAGTGGCATCGCGGGATTCCGCAGCCGAGCGTACCTCGGCCGAATGCGCCTCAAACGAATATTCCGCAACCGGGCATTTCCAGTCCGAACGGTCCAATGTCGAATGGTCCGATGCCCGGCGGCCAGATGCCGGGCAGCCCGGTATCCGGAGCGTATGCCGGTGCCGCCGGTGCCGTTCCTCCGGCAGGAATCTCGACCTCGAACAATGGCATGCCAACCGGTGCAGGCGTGCCCAACAACGGCAATGGTGCCGGCAACAACGGCAAGAAGCCTCGTAAAATACTACCAATCATCATAGCGATTATTGTGGTAGTGGCGCTGATCGCCGGTGGTATCACGGGCTTTATATTCTGGCGTAACGCGCATCAGAAAGCCGAGGCCAAGCCAACAACTACTTCCAGCACCACCAAGTCGAAACCTAAGACAACAACCAAAGACCAGCAGAAGACCAAGTCCGAGCCTGCCAAGCCGGCGGTCACCGAAGTGACGATGACCGATTTCTCATGCGACGGCAACTCCGCACGTGACTGGAAGTGGACTGGCGGCGCGATGGTCTCGAACGTCATCCACTGCTGGGATGGAGATTCCTCGGTCGATTCGGATTCGTCATCCAGATCCTCAAGTGATTCCCTGGACGGCAGCGGCGAGTATGCCTTCGGCATTTGGACGCCGTCATTGGACGAATCGAAGGAAATCCACGTATCCATGCTCGAATCGGGGGAGAAGGAGTACTCCGAGCCGCAAGTCGCCGCCACATACGGCGATAATCCAGCCGTATTCGTGCTCTACGTGGTGAAGACCAAGGCGGTGGGCACCACGCCGGAAAGCGTGCATCTGTTCGCTCACGAAGTCGATCTTGAAACCGGCGAATTGTCCGACCGCATCGATTTGCGGACCGAGGAAGACAATCTCATCGATTATGAGCAGGGGTACGAATATTCGCTGCTTGCTGAATCCCGCAATATGGTGGCCATCAAAAAGACCTGGCATAGTGATGAGAAATACACCGCCAACAAGAGTGAGCAGTCGGCTACCATCAACCATACGCAGGTGATGGGTGTGACTCACGACAGCGATGCTGCCAAGGTATTGCAGACCTTCCAGGACAAAATCGTAATCACCGCTGATTCTGACGGATACCAGTATACGAAACAGGTCGAGGCTTCTGCGAGCGGCGTGAGTCTGTACGACGCATATCTGGTGAAGGACAATTCCTACCACCTGTATTCGGTCGAAGACAATAAGGAAATCACCAGTTTCCCGCTGAACTACTGTAATCCAAACTATTCAAGCTGTGATTTGAGCCGAATGCGGTATCTCGGCAAGAATATATATGTGACCGGTAATACCTATGACTATAGTTATGTCATCGATAGCACGACCGGCAAACAGCAATCGTTGAAAGACGTGCTGGGACTAAGCAAGGATGAAGACGTCAGAGCCGTTGACCAATTCTCCGACGGCACCCTCTACGTGCAGACGGATGGTAACGGCAACGAAAGCAAACGCGTGTTCCTGCTGTCGTCCGATCTGAAGCCCACGGAAGTGTTGGATGGGCCGCAGTGGGGTCGTCTGTTGCTGACCGACGGCAGTTTCAAGGGCATCAACTATCTGACCAAGACCATATACGTGAAGACCACGGATGAGCAGATCATCGTTGATGCGCAAGGCAAGTCCGTGGGCAAGTACACGCAATTGCCGTTGAACGATGATTCCATGGTATGCGACCATTCCGTTATGGAATGGATGGCGTGGAGTCCGGAATCCAGCGGAGACATGATTGCGACCATCGGTCAGGCCCCGGGCGACCCCGCGCCGGATCTGAGCAACAGTTCGTCGCAAAGCGAGAGTGATTCGGATTCGTCGGACTCGGAGTCGGACTCTACGGACTCATCGGACTCGTCAAGTTCGTCGAGCTCATCCAGCGATAACAAGTCAGACTCGAACAAGTAACTACTGCGTTCAGCGGTCAGTGACCGCCCAGCCCGGTATGGGCATAGCCGAGCAACCGTCACTGACCGCCCGCTAACGGCAACAATAAACCGCAGGTACCGTACGGGTACAAGTTGTTCTCACAGCTTGCTTGGTACGTTACCTGCGGTTTATTGATATCTGGAGTATTCGCTGGCCTGTACAGTCCAGCGGTCACTGCTGTTCGGAGAACTGGAAGAACTGGTCTCCGATACGCACCGTGGCAGGCGCGCTGAGCTTGAGCGGTGTGCCCTTGGTGACTTGTGTCTCCTGGCCATTGGTGATGATGTAGGTACCGTTCAACGAGCCGTAGTCCTCGATCCACAGCGCGCCATCGGTGTCGATGCTGATGGCGGCATGGTTGCGGGACGTGGTGCGGGTCGGGTCTTCGATACGCTCCGCCTTGGCACCCTGCGGCACATCCATGGAAGGCTTGCGGCCCAGCAACGTGCTCTTGTCGATCACAATGGTCTGGCCGGTGACATCGTTATGCAGCAGGTACGTCTTCTTTGGTGCCTTGGACGTGAACGAGGAGGAGAGCACGGTGCTGTCCCAATCCTCGATGTCGTTTTCGGCGGCGTGCGGTGTGGTGTCTACCGGAGCGGCAGTGGGCTCAGCGGCGGCAGTGGCGGCGGGCTCTGCGGTAAAAGCGGCATTGGTTGCCGCTTCCGCGGTGCTGGGCTGCCCGTAGTCGTTCTGCGGTTCGGCTGTGCCAACTGCGGAATCCGGGGTGCCTTCCACCGGATCGTCAGAATACCAACCCAGTTCAGGTGCTGGAGGGTAGGGAAGTTTGGCCATGATGATGCCGTCCTTTCACTGACGGGAAGCCAAAGCGGCGTTGATCGCCGGGTCGCCGAGCTGGCCCAGCCATCCGATCAGTGCCGGATAGGTGTTGGGATTACGGGCGATGCAGGCGCGTAGTTCAGGCGCGTACTGGGCAATCTGGGCGATTTGCATCTGGTCGGTGGTGGTCAGGGCCTGTTCGGCGGTGAAGCCATAAGGATTGGTGGCCACAGGCTCCTCGAATGCCGCTTGAGCTGCGGGCTGCTGGGCTGCGTACTGGTTGGCCGCATACTGGTCAGTCGTGGGCTGGGCTGCGTACTGGTTGGCAGCGGGCTGAACTGCGGCGTACTGGTCGGCGGCGTAAGCGTCTGCAGGCTGCTGCTCGGCAGCCTGCAGGGCCGCCTGTGCCGGGGCTTCCTGATCCTGAACCGGGCCGCCGAATGTCTCGGCAGTGAACCCGTATTGCGCTAGGGTCTCGCGGGCACGCTCATCGCCGAACTCGGCAATCCAACGCTTCAAGCCGGGGTAGCAACGCGGATTTACTGCGACGTTTGCGCCGAATTCCGGATTCTCGTAGGCGATTTTTGCCAACAGAATCGGGTCCGCGTTCGGATCCTGTACGGCAGCGACCGCAGCATCATAATCAACCATGGGATTACCTCCTTATGTTCGCTCGGTTATGCCGAACGTATGGTCCGTAGTGTTTGTAGTGTTGCGTCTTCAATGGCGCCAATGTCCTCGCCCTCGTCCAGTTTAAAAGCGCTGAACGCGTGATGTTCGGGTTCGGTCAGTGGCATATCGGCCACAATCACAGTGATATTGTCGGTTCCGCCCGCATCGAGCGCGGCCGCCACCAAGGCGTCCACGGCTTCCTGCGGACTGGAATGCGCTGCGGCAATGGCCGCAATCTGTTCGTCTGACACTTCACCGTGCAACCCATCCGAACAGATGATGAAACGGCCGGTCAGATCGGCAACATATACGTCGGGCACTATGCCATCCGGGTCGCCCAGGCATTGGGTGATGATATTGCGTGGAATGGTCGCCTCCGCCTCTTCCGGCAGCATCTGACCGGAATCGATGGCTTCTTGGCGCTGGGAATGATCCCGCGTGATGCGGGTCAGCGAGGAGGCGTCCCACACGGGGATGGTATCCGTGGCGGGGGCATCGGCATCCGGCAGCGGGCTGAGATGGTAGGTTCGGGAATCGCCGACATTGACCACATAGGTCTGGTCCGAGAAGTCCTGATCATCGGCGTCGCCAAACAAAGCTGCGCTGTGGGCATTGATGGCATCTGCGTAAGGCTGGGGCAAAACCAGTCCGGAGCAGGTCGTACCGGCCACGCCGCCGAGACGGTCTCCCAAATCGAGAATGTCGTGCTGAGCCTGTGCCAGGGTGTCGTCGATGTCATGGCGGGTGCGCGAGGGCATGGAAGCCAGCTGCGCGAAATGCTGGGCAGCCAACTGGCTTGCTTGCTCGCCGCCTTTGCCGCCGCCCATGCCGTCGCAGACCATGAACACGCCCTGTTGGGCGAATCCGGTGTCTTGGTTGTTCTTGCGCCTAAGGCCCACGTCACTGGTCATCGCGATACGGATGGAGCCTGTGGTCATGACGCCTTCCCCTTCTTACGCGCGCGCTTGACATGCGTCGTGTGCGGCTTGGCTGCGTGTCTATTTGACAGTATAGCCACGCTTTTCAGGGAAAGTCGTGTACGTATCCTCCTGAAACGCGGCAAAGAAGCGAGCATTGCCTTGCGTAATTGGTCGACTCCTGTCCAATATGTGGTGGCTTGGCCCGATTCAATGTCTTGCCCCGAGAACGTGGCGTAGTCGGCTTCCCGGCCAAGCTGGATCAAAGCCTGGTCATCTGTGCCGAGTTGACGGGCGATGGCACCGGCCTGATCTCGACGAGTGCCCTTGGCTGTGATGCCGCTTTGCTCGGCAAGCATGCGTATGGCATTCCAACCTGCTGCCACACGGGCTTTCGGACTGCCATGCCGCCGCGCTCGCGCCAGCAGCATGGCCTTGAACATCAGAATCAGACCGCAGACGATGAGTAGGGTCCACAATGGGCTGCCGTACAGGGCCACCTTGCGGGTCACTCGCCAGAACCGCACCCAGAACAGGTTGGTCGGCGAATCATCGGCGTCGGCGCCGGCCAATGAGCTTTGGCCCCTGGCTTGCGTCTGATCGCGCAGCGGATCGGTCAACGGCACTGGTGGTTGCCGGACCAGCGTCTGCGGATTCGGCGGCGTCAGGTTCTGGTTTTCATCAGGCACCTTGGTCTCCTTGGGCGTCGGATAGAACGCCACCCATCCCAGGCCCTGCAATTTGATTTCCACCCAAGCGGTGACATCGTTGCCGGTGAATTCGATTTTGGTGCCATTGCCCGAGGTCTTCTCCGTGCGGGCATCGGTGATTTCGCCATCCTCGTTTTTCGGCAGGAAGCCCAGGACCACACGGGAGGGCAGTCCCAGCTCACGAGCCATCAGTGCCATGGCGGAGGCATATTGCTCGGAGTCGCCCACCATGGCTGTGCCTGCCAGCAGCTTGTTGATGCGGTAGTTGCCATGGCCGGCATCGGAGGGATAATCGCCTTCGAGTCCATGAGAGAACCATCCGGAGTCTTTCAATGTGTCGGCCAACGCCGTGGCTGCGGCACCGCCCGAGGACTGTCCGCCGGCAATGGACGTGGCCAGTTTGCTGGCCGAATCGGGAACATCCTGGGCTTCCGGTTGGGTGATGCGGGCCGCGGCCGCACTGCTGATCTGCTTATCGGTGGGCTTGCGGGCGATAATGCCGGATTCGGTATAGGTGAGGCTTTTACGCGTGCCGGCGGGAATAATGGCGGAATCGGTATCCGTGTTGTAGTAGAACGTGTCATTGCCGTTGTCGGCATCGTTGGCGGAGCTCACGCCAGTGGCCGCTCCCGCCAGCGGCAGCCAGGTGTCGGTCAATCCCTGATCGACGGTGAAGGTCGCAGTGAAGGATTCACCCTGCTCATCCGCCTTGATCGTGGTGCCCACGCGATGATAATTCGAGGAGTCCGTGGCTTCGGAAGAATCGGACAGGTTCCATACTGTGCCGTCGAATCGATCCATCACCGCAAGTTTGACCGGTGTTCCGGCCGGCAGATTATGGACGGTCAGCAACACGTCTTTTTTGTGGTCCTTGATATAGGATCGCATGCCGCTGAGCGGGCTGGTGTAATCGTAGGGGCTTAACGGCGGATCGTAGCGGTCACGCAGCACGAAACGGTCCTGCGGCACCAGCAACGCGCCTCCGAAAGCAAGGCCGGCAGCGAGCACGACGATGATCAGCGCGGATATCCAGCGCCCCCATTCCAGCAGTTCAAGACGCCAAGACAGCCAGATAATCAGCAACAAGGCAAAGGCAATGCCGCAGATGTCACGTTGCCAGCCGCTGTCCGTACCCAGCAAAGCACATACGGCCACGGCCGCCGCAAGGGGCAGCACTCCCACCAGCGACAACCAGGCGTTGGCATTAATGGCAAACACGCCGGTGAGGAACGTAAGCCACAGGCCGATGGTCCATACCGCCATCAGCACGCCGTCTTGCGTGCCCAGAGGCGGATCGACGGAAATAATGTACTTGAACGAGCCAAACGTCATTTCCCAACCTGAACTCAAGGTCTTCAAGGTGGGAATCACGTAATGGGACGTGGTGGAACTCAGCGTTACTACCGGGCCGATGATGAATTGGGCGAACGCCAGAAACACGATTTGCCACCACAACCGTAACGCCGGCAACATGCCCGCCAGAGCGATGATCGCGCCCAGTAAGGTGGCCGGTACGGCGGCAATCGCCCAAGTGGCCACGCCGCCGTACACGTCGATGAGATTGGCTTGCGCCAGCAACATCATCGCCGCTATGAGTACGAGGCTGGCGATTCGTTTGCCCCACGGCTGGCGACTGAGGCCCATGCCGCGAAGCACATTGCCTCTGGTCATCCAGATAACCGAATGTGTGGAGTCGGCCCAGGAGCCGGTGGTGGCGGAGGTTCCGGTGTGCGTGCCGGAGGAAGTGCCGGTGTATGTGCCGCTCGATCCGGCGTACGCAGCGGTATTGGTATTGGTGATACTGGACTGGTCGAAGGTCATGCGAGCACCCCCATGATCAGTGGGAGATCATCGAGTTCGCCGATGGTGGCCAATGTGAAGTTGGCGAATCTTCTGATGCCGCGATTGGCGCCGGCGCTGGCCTGCAATACCACGCAGCTGGCCGATCGGGGCAAGGCCAAGGTCATGCGCTTGATTTGCTCGATGTCTTTCAGCGATCCAACAGTGAAAAAATAGAACGAAGCATCAGGACTGTGCTTCAGCGTGCCCTCGGCGAGATTCGGATTATCCTCACGATCAGGCTCTATGGCACTGGCGTTGTCGAGGAACTCCATGGCGTTGCGCGGCTGGCCGTGCGCGTTGCCCGCGTGACAGAACAGCGGGCGATCCTGCAGCAGGCATTTGACGCCGATGGAGGAGTGGATGGACACCGCCATCTCGAATTCCTCGCCGTTGACGTACTCATCCGGGTTCACGCTGATGGTCACCGAGGTGTCGGTGCGGCGCGTGGCTTCATATTGGCGAATCATCAACGTGCCGGTTTTCGCGGAGCTCAGCCAGTGGACGTTACGCACGTCGTCGCCCGGCTCGTATTCGCGCAATCCGTAGAAGTCGAGATCATCATCCACGATCTGGCCGGATGGTTGGCCTTCCAGATCGCGGGGCACGCCGGCATTCAGGGTATCGAGACGCACGGTACGAGGGTGGATGAATACGATGATGCGGTCGGCCAGCTCCTTTTCGTGACGCACCAGGCCGAACGGGTCTCCCTTGCGGATGCGCAATGGTCCGATGGGCAGTATTGCGCGCGATACCGTACGGAACTCCACATCGGTTTGCTTGGATTGCCCGGGAGCCAGCATGGGGATGTTGAATCGTTCATGCGCATCGCCGATTGGCAGATATCCGCGTGCCGTGGTTGTCGGCGTTCTGCCGGTGTTGTCGATGCCGACGATAACGGATATGGTGTCTCCCACGGTCACGCGATGATTGGATACGGCGATGGACGCGTGGAAGCGTGTGTTGCCGAGGGAAAGCGCGATTGCCGCGAGCATCATCACCATCGCCACGATGCCGAATACGAGCAGCTCATACCAGCCCAGAGGTGGGAACGCAATAAGACATGCGATGACTGCGCCCGTTACCGCCCAGCCCAAGGGCGAGACGTAGGATGCGAAGAACCGTCTGATGCGTCTTACCGCGCGCTTGAACATGCGTTCAGCGCGCCGGCGACGGCGTAATGCGGCGGATGTAGATGCCATGGTCGGATACCTTTCCAGGCCCTATCAGGAACCGATGGTGGGGGAGGGAACGTCTTCGAGCACCTGTGCGATTAGGCTTTCCGGAGTCGCGCCATCGAAGGTGGCTTCCGGAGTCAGCGTGATACGGTGTGCGAGCACGGCCACTGCAAGGTCCTTGACGTCATCCGGCACCACGTAGGCACGGCCATCGGCCGCGGCCCAGATACGGGCGCATCGAGTCAGCGCCAAAGCGCCACGCATGGAGGAGCCGACTGTGATCTTCTCGTTGTGGCGGGTCGCCTCGACGAGCCTGACGATGTATTCACGAATCGCATCATCCACATAGATTTCGGTGGCCACCTGACGCAGCCGCATGACATCGTCACCGCTCAGCACCGGGGAAATGGTCTGCGCACGGTCGGTGATATCGACCTGCTTGAGGATATCGACGGACACATCATGGCCCGGGTAGCCGATTGACGTCTTGATAAGGAATCGGTCCATCTGCGCCTCAGGCAGCTTATAGGTACCGAGCTGCTCGATGGGGTTCTGGGTTGCAATCACGATAAACGGCTGCGGCACATCATGGGTGACGCCGTCAACGGTGACTTTCTGCTCTTCCATAACCTCCAGAAGTGCGGACTGCGTCTTCGGCGATGCACGGTTGATCTCATCGGCCAGCACGATGGAGGCGAAAATCGGGCCTTCGCGGAACTCAAATTCTCCGCGCTTCTGATCGTAGAAAGTCACACCCACCACATCCGAAGGCAGCAGATCGGGCGTGAACTGAATACGCTTGAAACCGGTGGAAATGGAATTGGCCAAGCCTCGGGCCAACTGGGTCTTACCGGTGCCGGGGTTGTCTTCAAGCAGAATATGGCCACCGACCATCAGTGCGGTGACGCATTGCTTGATAGGGATGGTCTTGCCGATAACCACCTTGGAGACATTTTCGACCAGCGCATTGAAGGACTGCTGGAAATCCAGGACCTGAGCCGTGGGCTGGGGCAGTAGTCCGGAATTGATGCTGGCGGGCAGTACCGATGCGGCTGCTTGCGCGGCTTTGCTCGACTGACGCTGCGGCTGGGATTGCGGCTGTGATTGCGCGGCGGCCTGCTGCGGGATGGCTGGCGTCGATCCCTTGCGCGGCTTGAGCACGGTGCTGTCATCGCCCGCAGGGATGGAGGCGGCGTCAGTAGTAGGAGACGGCTTTTCTGACGGCGCTTGTGACGGCCGCTGCGGCAGGTTAGGCGGCGCAACGGACTGCGGCGCCGACTCGGTGCTTGGGGTCGTGCCGGTGTGTGGTGCGGATGCTAGGTGCGTGGCGTCGGACAAGTGCGTGGCGTCGGATAGCTGCGTGCTGTCGGACAGACGGGTCGTGTCAGACAACTGCGTCGCGTCATCGATGTTCTCGCTCATGGATGTTCTCCTACTGCTTGTGAATGGTGGTTGACGATATTGGGGTATTGCCGAAACCAAGAATCCAGGGGTTCTTGGCCAAAGTAGTGACATCGGTACCGGATTTAAGCGACTCGGTCCTCTCCGAGGAGTCAGAGGGGCGTGCGCCCGCGACACTGCCTCCGTCCGCAGTGTTGTCGAGACCGGAGTATCCCGGCCCGCCGGTGACTTTGACGCTCCACGCGTAGTTGCCATCGGCGGCCACGGCCAAGTCGGTGACGTCCAATGGCTGGCCGGAGTTCCACGTGAACGGTTGACCATTGATGATGATTTGTACAGTGGCCGACTTGCCATAGACATCAACCGAACCGCCGGTGACGTTAATGACGTGAGCGTTGACTGACCAGCGCAGCTCCTGCGGTTTGTTGATTACAGCCTTCTTCTCATAGGTGTAAGGAGCGCCATTGTGCGGGCCTCCGATGGCGGCATCGCTGGTAGCGCCGTTGAACACCTGTTGCACCGATGCGGTGTTGCATTTGGCCCAAGGACTCATTCGGAAGTCGAGTGAGTTCCGGTTAGTAGCTGTACCAGAATCGATGCCATCGGCAGTCACGCTGTAGGACTGCGCATGTCCCTGCTTGGTCCAATGCACGGTGCATGTACTGCCGGATCCGGTGGTGTAGACGTCAGTGGGCGGCTGGACCTTGTACTGCGGGACAAAGCTGCTCTTGCCCGTGCCGGCGGAAGCATCGCGCTGCGGCACCACGGTGGCTGTTACGGTGATTTCCCGGGTGTTCAAATCGTTCTCATTGATATCGAACGTAGCGCCACTGTCACTGCAATCGATGGTGTCCTTGACATCTCCTCCCAAGGAAATTCGCCGGCAGCCGGCATTGCGGTTGTTGCCGAGAGTGACTTTCGCCGTTACTGTGGTGTCGTTGTTCGACAACGCAATGTTCGGCGCATCCGGGTCTCCCCAGATCTTCTCTGACGGCGATGCGGCGGACTCGGCGCTCCAATTGATTTTGTTATGGGCTTTGACGGTCGCCGTAATGGCGGTGCCATCGGAAATGTCGTTGTTGTTGAACGTAAACGACAGCTCGGTGGCCGTATTGCCGGTTTCCTTGGTCTGCGGAGCACCTGCACCGGTGACGGTCACCGAATAGTTGTCGACGGCGCTGAAATCACCGCTCGGTGCCTTCCATGTCACCTTGGCGGTTTTATTGCCACCCGTGACCGTAACATCGGTGGGAGCGGACGGCACCTTGTCCGGTGTGGCTTCGACGGCGGTGGACGGCTTGGACCAACCGACGTCATTTCGCGCGGCGACGGTGAAGGAATAGGTTTTGCCGTTCTTCAGACCAGTGACCTGGCATGAGGTGACGGCACCGCAATCCTTCTCTCCGGTGGCGGCACCGGTCCAACTGACCTTGTAGTTGGTGATCGGGCTGCCATTGGCGGCACCGGGCGTCCATGTGAGGCTGACTGCGCTGTCCTGCGGTTCCCCGGCTACGGGGGAGAGCAGTGGCGGCTCGGGCTTGTCGATCACGGACACGGTAATCGATGCGGTGACCTCACGATCCTTGGACTTGGTGCCGTCTTGCACGGTGACGAGCACGGTGTTCGTGGAAGCACCCACATCGGATGCGACGGCGATGGTGACGTTTCCGGAAGCATCACATCCGGCGATGGTGAGTTTGGCGGCGTCATCCGCCTTGCAGCTGATGACGGTCAGCGAGGAATCGGGGAACGGATTGTACGCGCCGGTAAGCACGTTCACGGCATCGCTGGCACCGGCCTTGATCTTCAACGTCTTGTCGCCGACGCGTGCCAGCGGACGGGTCGAAGACACTACGCGCACGGTCACACCGGCATTCACGGTGCCCGCGCCGTATACGATTTGCACGGGAATGGACGCGGTGGTGCCAGGAGCGGCATCCTTGGTGGCGGAAACCTGCAAGCTGCCGGAACGGGACAGGTTAGCGGTGATTCGCCCGGACGATGAGCTTCCGCCGGAATACGTGTATTGCTTCTCGTCGTCATACACGCCGGACGGTGCATGGGTGAGCGCCGTCAGATCAACGGTCTTGGGGTCCGCGCCCGCCTCGACATCAATAGTGGAGGACGAGAACGTGGGCGGCGGCACATCGCGGCCTATCACCGTGATCTGGAGAGTGATCACTGCGGAATTGATGATCTTGGTCTTATCCGATCCCTGCTTGCCATCCACAGCGGTAAAGGTAATGGAGGCGGGGCCTGCGTAGTCTTTTGCCGCAGTGAACTTCAGGGTCTTGTCGTTCACGTAGAAATCGGAGTTGGAAGCCTTGGTGGCGCTGACGGAATCAGCGCTTTCGATATACGGTTCCTTGCCGGCGCCGACGCGGACATAGTCATTGATGTTGATTTCAATGGTCTCACGCGAATTGACCTTCAATTCCGGTGCCTTGGGACGCAACGTGGGCGGAAAGACACCATAGGCCGGTACCTGGATGAACGCGGTGGAGGTGATGTTGTATTTCGTATTGGTCACCGTGTAAGGCACGGCTCGCGCCTGTGACGTCAGGTCGACGGTGATGGTGGTCGAATGCTCGCCGCCCTTGACGTGAGCGTGAGCGCTGGCGGAGGGATGCACGCCGACCTTGAGCTCATTGGCTGTGCCGGAAGGATTGGCGATCCACTGGGAAACATCCACATCCACGGACTTCTTATCGATGGTGGCGGCGGACGGCACACGATAGTCGTAGGCGGTAGGCGGCTCGATGGCGGCATTCGGATCCACGTTTACCGTGAGGGTGGCCGTATCGGACAAGCCGGCCTTGTCTTTGACCGTGTAGGCGATATAGGCGGTGGTGGCGCTGCCGGGCGTGGTGAAGGAGATCATGTTGTCTTTCACGCTCACCCCGTCGAGACCTTGGACCTCGACATGCTTGTCGACGGTCAGATTGGTGTTGTCGCCGGAGATGTCGTTCTGCGCGGCCGGCACGGTTGCGGCCGTATTGGGCCTCAACGTGATTTCGTCATCCCTGGCGTATACGCCGGAGTCGGACGATCCTTGGAATACGCCCACGCGGATCTGCGCCTGTGCGCGCTGACCGGTCCAATCCTCCACGGCATAGGAGAAGGTGTCGGTGCCGGACGAATCCGGATACGCTTCATAGACCAAGTAGTCGGAACCGACTTCGGATATGCGGCCCAGCGTGGGTGCCTTGTTGCCCAGACCCAACAGCTGATCGTCGTCGCCATCCGTGTCTATGCCGGTCAGTGTGATGGGGATGCGGACCTTCTGCCCAGCGGCAACCTGCGCTTCGGCGTCATGCGGGGTTGGCGCGGCCTTGCTCGCTGCGTCGCTCTTATGCACGGTAATGGTGATATTGGCGGAAGCCACATTGCCCAGATTGTCTTCAACCGTATAGGTGATGGGGAAGTTGCCGGTCTCGCTGGATGCTTGGTAGCGGACCGTGTCTCCAGAGACGAAGGCCAGACCCTTGAACGTCTCCTTGTCGTATTGCAGGTTGTTCTTGAGTTTGACCGTGGTGCCATCCGAGTAGGCCACATGGTCAAGCACATCCACGGACACGATGCCGCCGGTGCGCACCTGGGCATTGATATTGCTGGCCTTGGGCACTGAATTCGAGGTGGTCAGAGCCGGTGGCTGCAACACAATGGTGCCCTTGGCGGTTCCGGAGGCGTTGGCCACGGTGTAGGTAAGGGCGACGGGTTTCGTGGGCACCTGACGCGCGGTGATATACACGCGCTTATGGCTGACGAGACCAACCTTGATGCCGGAGTCGGCTGGTGCGCTCACCGTGGTGACGGATAGCACGCCGCCCATCGGATCGACGTCATTGGTGAGCGGCTCCACAATGGCGGTATTATCCGCGCCAAGCAGGGCGACATCGTTGGCGGCAACCGGTTTGGCGGCCTCGCCGGTGGCGGGCTGTACCTCGACGCGAGCCAATCCGGTGGCCGGAATCGAGCCTTGAGTAATGGTGTAGGGCACATAATAGGTGCCGGGATTGGTGGCCTTGAACGTCAACGACATATCCGCCGCATTGGTGGTCGTCGAAGCGCCGTTGGGCGTATCCACCTGAGTCAGTTGTGCCGGCTGCAAGGAAGTGCCATGCACGTAAGAGGACAGCTTGACGACGGTATCCGTGTTGGGAACGGTGGTTTTCGCTACCGGGTCGATGACTGCGGCCAAGGTGTTCGCGGGCTTGACCGAGAAATACACCATGCCGGTGCCGGTCGCCGTGCCGTCGGAGACGGTGACCTCGACGCCCACGCGTCCCGACGCCAGCGCACCGGTGTTGAACGTAAGCTGGCCGTCGGCTCGGGTGGACACCTGCACCTGGTCGGTGTTCTGGGCCACAGCGGAGACCAGAGTGAGCGGGTCTCCATCCGGATCGTTGAAGCTGCTCAGCGCATTGGCGGTATAACTGGCTCCCTGCTCCACATCGATCTCGGGAGGAGTGTCGAACTGTACGGGAGCGTGGTTGCCTCCATCATTCAGGGTTACGGTCACCGTGGCGGAAGAGGTCTGGCCGCGGCCATCGGAAATATCGTAAGTAAAGGTAACGGTGCCTGCGGATGCGGCGGAGGCATCGAGTTGCAGATACCGGCCGTCGTAAATCGGTGAAATGGTGACGTCTTTGTTGTTTGGTGCGCCAACCTTGGTGATTTTCAGTACGGAACAATCGGTCTGCTCGTCATTGCGCAGCACGTCGAGAATCTGTTCCGAACCGGCTCGTGCGCCGATTTCATCATCCTCGGCTTTGATTTGGCCGGATTGTGCGGAACAGGTCTTGGAGAAGTCGTGGTGGTTGTTGGCCGAGTCGTTGTTCTGCTGTTCTTTCTCGGTCTGCTCGGTCTGTATTTTGTTCCACTGTATTTTGATGACTTTGGTGGAATCCTCAGGTTTCCACACATTGCCGTTAACCGTGTCGTTGAGCACCACAAGGCGATGGTTGGTGCGGAACACCAATTCGGAAGTAGTATTGACGGATTCGAGGGTTTGCGGCTTGACGCTGGTATCCGCGGGGGAGCAGGCGCGAATGTAGTTGCTGGCCTTCTGGCTCCAAGCCGAGTACACGCAGCCCTTGGACGATACCGGTCGTGCCGGATTCGCCTTGCCCCCGTTGGCTATGAAATTCGCCTTGGCATTGGACTTCAACGGGATAAGCGCAAGGCCTCTCGGTGATGCCGCGGCCACCCAATCGGACTGTACGTCATCGGTGGGAGGCTCCTGAAGGGTGAGGGTGCCGGTCGTGTCGACATCGACGCGGCCGCCCTTGAATATGACGGTTTTGCCGGTTGCGATTACCGGCGTGCTCCCGATGACGGTAAAGCTTTCAACGGTCTGCTGCTTGCCGTCGGTCAGCGATTCGAGGGTTTTGGCCTTGGCGCTGCTGGGATTGTCAAGACGCAGCACCATACCGTCGGATGGACGGTATCCGTAGACCTTGCCATCGTGGGTTACTACGATGCGCCCGCCCTCGCCCAGCTTCATTTTCGGATCGGAAGTGGTGGGGGCCACGGAATCAAGGTTTTCCGACAAGCCGGTCCACACATTGCCGGTCTTCTCGTTGATCAGGGCTACGGTATCCCCGCCGACCACAGTGGTGGTGTTGGCTTTGATGTCGGTCTTGACTCCGGTGCTGACCGTGGATGCCTTGATGGTGGAGGCTTTGGTCGTTTCGGTCAGGATGGTGTCGCCATTATGCTGCGCGATGTCGAATCGTGGGGCGGAGGAGGAGACGCCGGCGTCGGCCTCCTTGTTCTTCACGTTGAATCGTGCGGCCTTCTGGTTCTTCAGCGAAGTGACCCATACGGTGCCATCGTCCAGTTGCACATGGCGGCGCGTGACGGTGCTCATGATCACCGCGCCGGCAACAAGTCCCAGAAGCAGCAGGAGCGTGATTACGGGAACCGTCCACGTATGCCCTCCGGAGGGCATAAGGCGGCGCAAAGCCGCGCTGATGCGTCGGCGACGATCGTATGACTGGGACGGTGTGGCCATCTGAACTCCCTGAACCCTGGTTTCTCTGGTTGCTAGTGTAATGACAACGCTTTACGGTTCCAATACCTGCCGTTCCTGTTGTCCGTTTGGTGAATTCGCCACTGCCGGGCGCATGCCTGATGCGATACGCAATGCCAAGGTGGTATGCCCGGCAGTGGCGAGCGGATCACTCTTGCGGCTTGGCTGCACAGGCGATGGCGGGGCTGCCGGACATCTGGCGGTTCTTGCGCACAATGGACACCTGAATGCAGGTCTGCGAGCCTTCCTGCGCGTTGACGGTCACCGTGGGATCTGACGTTGTGACGGTTTGCGCGCTCTGGTCGGTATTGCTGCCCTGCACTATGGCCCACGCATAGGTATCACCGCTTTGCGGGTCTGGATTCGTCCAGGTGAACGTCACGGATGACCCATCCGCCGCATAGGTGCCGTTCAGATTCTCCGGGGAAGGAATCTGGGCGTTCGCGGTATCGGTGATCACGTCATCCTGATTATTGCGGTTGTTGTCATCATCCTTGGTGCCGGGCGTCGCCACCTGTTTGGTATCTGATCCGGTGGCGCTGTCCATGCGGGGAACGACCACGAAGGCGAATATCAGTGCCGCTGCGGTAATCGCCGCAAGTATACCGACGATAATACCCACCGGTTTGACCCATCGCCGTGACGAACGGGTGATCTGATCTCGCTGGTCCGTGGCCCGGCGCCGACGCTCGATGTCTTTGGGGTAGGCCGGCATCCCTTCCACGGTAACGAGAGTGGCATGCCCGAAATATGCGAATTGCACACGCTGCATGGCACGTGCGAACTCCAACGCGGAGTAGTACCGCTGGTCGGGGTCCTTGTTCAGGGCCCGGCGCAGCACCGCTTCCACATCGGCCGGTACGTCGGGGCGGTTGAGGCGAGGCAATGGCTGGTTGACGATCAGCGAAATCAGTTCCGATTGCGAACGTGGATGATATTCGTGCTGGAATGGCGAGCAGCCGACGAACATGGCGTACAGGGTGGCCGCCAGTGAATAGATGTCGGCGGCTTCCGAACCATTGGTCAGATGCTGAAGCACTTCAGGCGGTGCCCACGGCGGCGAGAATCCGGTTTCGGTACGGTCATACACATCGGTGGAGATACCGAAATCACCCAGAACAGGCAAGCCCTGCGAGGTGATGAGAATGTTGCTGGGCTTGATGTCGTGATGGATGATATTGCTGCGATGCGCGGTGAACAGCGCGCTTGACAGCTTGATGCCGAGGTCGAGTACCTGCTCGCAGGTCATGGACCGGGCCTTCATAATGCTGTTGTAGGTGCCGCCCGACGCATATTCGATGACAATGTAGCCATGGCCATCGGAGGTGACGCCGGCACCATATACCGGCAGAATGTACGGGTGGGATGACAGCTTGGCCATGAAGTTGGCCTCGCGGTTGAACAGGGCAGCGGCCCGTGGGTCAAGGGTTTTGGCGCTGACCTTTACCGCCACCGGGCGTGCGGGCATACGCTGGTTATATAGGTACACCGTGGCGGTGGCACCGCTTCCCAACATCTGGACGAAATCATATCCGGGCAGCTTCGGCGGCCTCATCGGAGTATTGGACATCTGTTCCCTCCCTCCTTGGAAATGCGCTCTCCCTGCATTCGTTCTACAGGATACCGTCAAGGGTACGATTCTTCGTCGGGTTCGGTAAAATTTTTCCCTCTGTGACGGTCGGGTTTAGGCTGGAGCCATGATGACGAGACTTGAACCTGGAACAGTGCTGGACGGCATCGACCGTGATGGAGCGGCGAGGCTGATTGTCGGCACGTCTGGAAGCGGCAAAACCGAATTCGCCTTATCGGTGTTGATGGCGGGGCTGCGCCGCTACGGTGGCACGCAGGCGGTGATGGCCGTATCCGGCCGTGTGGCCGCCGACGCATTGGGCAATCGGGTGATTCGTGAGCTCGGGTTTTCCGTGCAGGCCAGGCCGGTCACCACGCTGGGTGCCGTGGCATTCCGGGCCATATCAGCTTCGCGCGAGGGAACTGGATTGCCGTCGCCTCGATTGTTGAACGGTGCGGAACAGGATGCTTTGCTGCGTCAAGTCATGGCCGTGCATCTGCGCCATGCCGTAGCGGGAGATGATTGCGGCACCTGTGATCTGCTGCGCGTCTACTTTGCCCAGGATGACTGGGCGAAACTCATACGCGATGCCGGTACCGGCGAGATGCCCGGCTCGGCCGCTTCCGCACAATCAAGCCTCTCGCAACAAGGGTCGGATTCGCCGTCTCCGACGTCGGCAGGCGGCTCGACCAGCGCGGATAGGTTCACTCGAGGTATTTCAGATGCGTTTATCAGCCAGTTGCGCGATATGCTGGCCCGATTGGACGAGCTCGGTGTAGGCGTTCACGAAGAGCCACGTCTCTTGGACGCCGTGACGGAGGACGCGCGATTGTCTGTGCAATGGCGTTTGGCTTTCGCGTTGCGCCGTGAATATATCGCAGCCCAAAGCGCGGCATATCCGGGGCAATACCGTTTGGATGCCTCGTATTTGCTGGTGGCAGGCGCTCGTGTGGTGCATGAGGCATTCGCCGCCGATCACGCGGATGATTCCGGCCGGCCTATGCGTATGGAAGCGTTGGGCTTGCCCCGGCTGCTGGTTGTGGATGATGTTCAAGACACCACGCTGGCCGGCATGCGCTTCTTGGAGGAGTTGGGGAATGCCGGCGTCAAGTTGGTGCTGGTCGGCAACCCGGATGAATCGGTGCAGACCTTCCGTGGATCGTATCCGGAATATCTGATGCGCCGTTCCGTGGAAGGGCGGCTGAAAGCCAAGGAAGAACAGCTGGTTGGCGGCAGTACCGGCGCTGATCAGTCGCACATGACGATGGCTGATGTGATCGCGTCTCGTATTTCGCTGTCGATTCCCTCGCCGGAAGACGAGCCGCTGCCTCCGGCCGAGCGTCCCGGCAAGCTGACCGCCATACTGGGCGGAGTCGATGCAGCGAATTATCAGTCGGACGGCACAGTGACCGCCGGCCTGTACCGATCCTCACGTGAGGAGCTGGATGATGTGGTCTGGCGCATCAAGCGGGCGCATCTTGACCGGCATATTCGGTGGAACGACATGGCGGTCATCACCCACGACAATGCCGCCGTGCGGCTGTTCGGCGAACGACTGCGCCGAGATGGCGTGCCGGTGCGGTATTCGTCGGTCACCCGTCCTTTGAAGGACGAGACTTTCGTGCAGGGATTGTTCGCGCTTGTGGAGCTTGCCCGATTGCGTGCCGAGGGAATGGCGGAATGCCAGATGACGTTGGCTTCCTGCGCGGCATACATAAGGACTAGAGTGGCCACGTTGATGAACGGCCCGTTGGTGAGTGCCGGGGCCAGACCCGGTCAGGGGCGTCCCGCAAGGCTTGCGCCGATCGAGTCGGCCATGGGGTCGTTGGAGTCGCTGGCGCATCTCGCCACGGATGATGCCATGCTGACCTCTCTGACGACGGCATGGGAAACATTGCGTGAAACATACCATGAAACACGGCGTGAAACAGGTCGTGAAACATCCTCGTCAGTGGTTTCGACGTCAGTGGTTTCGTCGTCAGTGACTTCGTTGCCAGTGTCTGTCGAAATACTCGGTGAACCGTCCGGCGATGACTTGGCCTTTGGCGTTGACGCGCTGTACGTGATGCTTGCCGTTGATGATGCCGCCGCGCCGGCGCAGGTTGCGCTCGCATCCATCCACGCGGTGCTCGGCAACGACCCTCAGGCCCGCGCTTTTGCGAACCTGTGGCATCTGGTGGGCAGCGTTGCTTCCGGATTGGAGCGGCTGCCGGCAAGCCAGCGCGTACAGCCGCGCTATGCACTGTCTGTTGCATGGAACGCCACCGGTCTGGCACCGGTCTGGCAGCGTGCGGCATTATTCAACACGGCAGAGGGGCGCACGGCCAATGACCGGCTGGACGCGGCAATGCGCCTGTTCCAGTTCGCCGATGATTCCACCGCCAGCCGAGACATCACGTCATTCATGGCACAGGTGCGGGGCATGGAAGTGCAGGCCGATTCCTTGGCCCACATAGGGCCGGTGGAAGACGCGGTGACATTGACCACGCCGGCAGGCGCGGCCGGACGCCACTGGGAATATGCGTGGATACCGGTGGTCCAGCAAGACGTGTGGCCGAACCTCGCCGGGCGCAACACCATGTTCGGTGGTGAAGACCTTGCCGAGCTCGTGCTGAGGGGAGCGCTTGAAGAAAGCGACAAGACCGGTCATGATCCGCGGTTCGCGGCTGTGCTGTCGGGCGAGAAGAAGAGTTTCCTGGTCGCGCTGACCCGTGCACGGCGAATCATGATCAGCGCGGTGTGGAACGACAGCATGAGCCCCTCGGACTTTCTCTTCGGGTATCTGCCGGAATACTATCCGCGCAACCGGCAACAGGCGCCTTTCACCACAGTGGGGGCACATGCGGGATTCGCCGAATATGATCTGGCCGGATTGGACGCCGACCCACGTGGGTTGGTCAGCGCCGCCCGTGCGGTTCTGACCACTGCTCAACCGCAGCAGGCTGCCGCAAAGGACGCCGCGATTGCGTTGACACTCCTGTTAGAGCATGGTGTGCGCGCCGCAAATCCGCAGAGCTGGGCGTTTGTGGAATCGCCGGTCCAATCGGATAGCGCGTCATCTGGCGGTGCGTCATCTGGCGATGCCTCATCTGACAGTGCCTCATCCGACAGCGCGTCATCTGGTGGTGTACAGTCTGACGGTATCCAAACAGGGAAAGGCAAGACGGATGCGCAGGCCGCACCCATGGTCACCTTATCTCCATCGGCGGTCGACAGCCTATGGGCGTGCCCGGTGTGCTGGATGCTGGAGAACCGGTTCGCCGGTCCTCGCCCCAGCTCCGTGGCCACCAGTTTCGGAACCCTCATCCATGCGATTGCGCAGCAAGGCAGCGAGGAAGGGCTGGACCATCTTTCCCACAATGCCCAGGCGTTGGCCACACTGGGCTTGGACTCCACGGCCGGCACGGAACGCCGCATCGAGGCTGTCACGGCACGGCTTAATGCCATCTATCAGAGCAAACGTCCCGATCCGAATGCCATAGCCGACACCCGGAACCGCTATGAGGCCACCCGTAAGGACGAGTCCGCGGCGGATGCCCTGCGCAACATCGCCGATTACTTTGTGCGCAGCGACGCCGATCCGGAAACGTATCTTGGCAAGAACTCCAGCAACTTCAGCATTGGCACATTGGCCGGTGCCGAATGCGAACGGGAGTTTGCCGCACGATTCGATGTGCGTGACATACTCGACGCATACAATGCCGTGCCCGGCATGCACCCGATCGATCGGAACATGCTGGTCCGTCTGATGGGAGCACTGGTCGGAGGATGGCCGGAAGGCATGGACGAGCATCTGACCGTGAGACTGTCCGGGCGCATCGACCGTATGGAAACCCGCGTACTCGCAGACGGCGGCGAATGCATTCGCCTCATTGACTACAAAACAGGCAGAACGCCCACGGTCAAACAGATTTTCAATGATTTGCAGCTCGTGTGCTATCAGCTTGGCCTCGTGTTCCCCGAAGACGGGCCGCGCGGTGCCAAGGCACTTGCCGCAATGCCGCATATCAGCCAGAGCGCGCTGTTCCATGTCGGGCAGAATGCGGCACCAGCCAGAAGCTACGCCCCGGAAGGTGCCTTCCAGCCGCCGCTGTTCACTGATGGTTCGTTGAATGCCGAACCGTTCACGCCACGATACTGGTATAAAGACCCCAACCGTTTCTTCGACATACCCGCCATAGATCCGGCTACTCCTCCCGAAGGTGTGAGTGCCGAAGCGTGGGCGCAATTCGCCGCGCTCGCCGGTACGCAGACGTTATGGTCGCTGACCATGATCGCCCGCGTATTCTATGCCGCGGCGGCCAGCAGGTCGGCCATCATCGAGGCCCATCCGCAAGGCACCCATATCGGATTCTGCCGTATGAAGAACGTCTGCCCTGCCTGTGCAGGCCAGATCGACACGATTTTCGAAACGAGGCAAGCATGAGCACGTTCACTCCCAGTGCGGAACAGGCCGCCATCATCGATGCGCCAGTCGATGCTGACGTACTGGTGGTTGCCGGTGCCGGTTCCGGCAAAACCTTTACGATGACCCAACGCATCATCGCGCTTATCAATCGAGGTGTGGCACCTGAACGCATCCTTGGCCTGACCTTCACACGCAAGGCCGCAGGCGAACTGCTGGAACGCGTCTCCGCCGCAGTGGCCGGTGATATGGCGGGCTCTACGACCGCCACGGTGTCTGATCGGGCATTCCTCAAGCCGGCCATTTTCACGTATGACGCCTTCTTCCAGACCATCGTGCGCCAATATGGGCTGCTTGTCGGATTCGATCAGAACACGCAACCATTGAGCGCAGCCGGAGCGCTTCAACTGGCCACCGAAGTCATCGACAGTCACATGGATCTGGCGTTCAGTGAGGATTTTGGCGCCTTCTCCAGTTTGGCGAACCGTGTTCTGGCGTTGTCGGATGCCATTGGCAGTGCCATGATCGGTGCCGGCTGCACCAGCTTCGATGATGCGATCAATCGAGTACGGCAATGGGATTCGGCATTCATCAATCGATTGCAGCAAGCCGTCGCAGACGAACCCATGCCCGAGGACGAGCCGAAAATCCCCAAGATCAAACGACTGAAGAAAGATACCGACGCCAGCTGGCGAGCCAAGCTCGATGACCGTGCCGAACATTTGCACGCCCGCTGCGCCTATCATTGCGGTGCGCTGCTGGAGGCCACACGCAAACGCGATATTCTGCTCCAGCTGGTGGAGGCCTATGCCCAAGCCAAGCGGGAACGCAATATGGCCGAATTCTCCGACTTCACCATTGCCGCGTATCAGCTTATCGAGCGCTTCCCCTCCATCGGAGAGCGCACGCGCCGCAGGTACAGCCATGTGCTGCTCGACGAATATCAGGACACCTCCACCACGCAGGCCGCTCTGCTGGCAGCACTGTTCCATGTGGATGCGTCACGGAGGTCCGCCGTCAACGCGGTGGGTGATCCGTTCCAGTCGATTTACGCATGGCGTGGTGCCAGCCCTGGTGCATTCCGTATGTTCCAGCAAGATTTCCACCTGCCTGCCGGATACAAGCCATTCCCGCTGTCCGTCACCAGGCGCAACAGCCGTATAGTGCTCGAAGCCGCCAATAATCTCACGCTGCCGTTGCGCTCCAATCCGTCGCGTCCCTCCAGCTCATTGATGCGTGAGGTCGATGTCTCATCGCTCGACCCCATGCCTGATGCCCCCGAAGGAACATTGGGAGTACTGGGCTTCGCCACGGCCGGGCAGGAGATCGACGCCGTAGTGCGTTTCTGCAAGACGGCCATCGCACGGCACCGTTCCGCGGCCGAACAACAGGAACAGATGCCAGGCGAACAGAAAGCGCCGGTCGCCGTGCTGTTTCGGTCCAAATCACATATGCCCGAATATCAGGCGGCATTGGAACAGGCCGGATTGACCACATTCGTGGTCGGCTATTCCGCGCTGCTGGAACGTCCGGAAATCCGCGATCTGATGGCGTTGCTGCGCGTGGCCGCCGACCACACCGATACGGGATCGCTGATGCGCTTGCTGGCCACGCCACGATTCACCATGTCCGCAGCGGATTTGACCATGTTGGCCCGTTTTGCTGAAGAACAGAACGCGGAACAACGCTTCCAAGCATTGGTGCAGGCCGGTCTTGCCCAACCGGATACACCAGCGAATGAATGGGCGACTGTGGTGCGTGAGTACCGCGATCAGGTGGCCAATGCGGTATTCCTGCCAGACGTATTGCTACGCGGTGACCTGGTAAAACTGCTTGAACGGTTGAGCGCACACGGGCGCAACGCCATAACCCGGGCCGCGGTGATGCTCCGTCAGGTGCATGATGCCGTCGGGAGGCCACTGGGCGACGTGATTCGCACCGGCATAGAAGCGTTGGATCTTGACATCGACACCGTATTGGCCGGTGTGCTGCATAGTCCGCAGCACCGCGCCAATCCCGCTTTGGCGCATATGCCTATGGATGCGATTGTGGATTTGGTGGATACGTACACGCAAGAGATTGCCACTGAGCAAACTCCCTCGTTGCATGGGTTCATCACATGGGTGGATCATCTGGCTTCGGTGGAGGATGAAGCCGCCAGTCTCCCCGACGCTCCGGTGGATGTGGAACTGATGACCGTACACCAGTCCAAAGGGTTGGAATGGGATGCCGTTGCGGTAGTGGGGCTTACCGCCGGCGGATTCCCCAGCAATCAGGGCGACCATCTCAAGATCGTGCTGGACGAACACCATACGGGAGGCACCGAGCAAGGTCACTGGACCGCACCCGAATATCATGAGACCGCCGACTCCTGGCTCACCAACCCCACCGCCGTACCCGTGCCTATGCGCGCCGATGCCGGCATTTTGCCGCGATTCCCCCATGATGCCGATGTGGAAGCCGACCCCATCGCATCATTGGCGGCTTTGGATGATGTGGAGCTTATCGATGATGAAGTGTTCGGCTCCATGCGCGAATTCGGCGATGGCGTGGAAGAAGTGGATGCATCCGGCTGGTATTTGACGCAGGCGGAGGAGTATGGGCGCCGGCTGCATGCCGACGAACGTCGATTGATGTATGTGGCGCTTACCCGTGCGCGAGAAGATGCCCTGATGACCTATTGCGCCTATACGGGCGAATCCGGGCGGGACCCGTCAGTGGTGCCCAAAGGCTCTCGCGCCGCTCAGCCATCCAATTTCTGGCTTGAAGTGCATGACGCGCTCCAAGCCCGTGAACATGCGATATCGGCTCAGGACTGTGTGGAGCGGCTGCAAGCCGCCAATGCCGGGAAGCCTATGCTGATCTCGGCGCAAGGCGAAGCGATTGCCCCTCCCGAAGGGTTCTTTATCGGAGAGCATGCCGCGGCATACGGTGACGCCGTGGTGGGGGAGGCATGGCAAACGCCGATTACGCAGACGGATGCCGCCGTTGAATTGCCGTGGCCGGCTACCCTCAGCGACGCGGTGCATGAGCAGCTGTCACGTGGCATCGATGTCATCGCCGCAGATTCCTCGTCACTTGAGCAGCACCAAGACGCCGGCCCACTGCTGCAACGGGCACAATTGCTGGTGGACGACGCCGATTTGATGGCCGATGCCGCCAACGGCAAGTCGCTTGATGAGGCAGTCAAAGCCAAGGCGCAACGCGTTCTGGCCGCAGGACGCCAAAACGTGACAAGCCTGCAAGCCCGCGTAGGTGGCATGAGCGAACGGGAGGAGCGCCTCTACTGGCGTAGCATTATCCGCCCGATTCCGCGCATATCGTCTCCGGCGGCCGAGGCCGGCACGCAGTTCCATGCGTGGGCTGAGCAATTCATCAATGCCGGTAAGCCGGATGAAGCGGTACTGGCATATGAAGCCGAACCAAGCATGCCGCATACAGGTCAGGATGCGGGATTCGTTTCCCGGGAAGCCATGTTGGCCGATTTGGCCGAACGGGAGCGGCAATGCCGCAAGCCGTCCACACGGCAGCCCGCTGTCCCACAGCCCACGGCTCAACAATCCGCATCCGCCGTCTCCGCCGTATCCGCCACTTCCATAAGTAGCGACAATGCCACCGAGTCCAAGCTGGTGGCGTGGCAGCGCAGACTGGCCGAATCATCGTGGGCCAAGCGCATCCCGGCGTGGACGGAGCGTGCCATCGTCGTGGACGTACCGGGCGTGGGCCTAGTCAATGGCAAACTCGATGCGGTATTCATCGGTGGACTTGACCCGTCCAGCCCCACCGCACGCTTTACCGTGGTCGACTGGAAAACCGGTCGTCGGCCCACCAAGCCAGACGACATCACCCGCAAACTTGCCCAGCTCGACATGTACCGACTGCTGCTGGCAGCGGTCGAAGGTGTGGAATTGGACAGTATCGACGCCACTCTCTACTATGTCAGTGAGCCCGACGAGGGCTTGCGCGAGCTTCACGCCCGTGCGAAAACCAAACAGGAAATCCTTACCGAGTTGAGCTCCGGCATTCCCGAACAATCTGACAACGACTGAGCCCAAAGGCTCATGACCTGTACAGCATCGGACGGCCTTCACCGGTGGAGAGACCTTATGCATCGCAAGGCATCTCCGACGATGAAGACGACTGGCCACGTACCGGTCCGCGGTTGAAACGCACCGCGTGACGTTGCTAGGGAACCGCTACCCTCGGATGGCACGTGTGGGCGGGCGCACGTGCCGGACAACGCACCAGTAAGGAGTTATTGTGTCCACGACTCGCGCGGTTTCGAAGTCGTCCGCTGCCCACTCGCCCTACCAGCGCCTGTTCATGCTGCCCGGAGCCAAGGCGTTCTGCCTGTCCGGCGCGGTGGCACGATTGCCGATCTCCATGATGAGTCTCGGCATCGTTCTGGCGCTCAACCATCTCTACGACAATTGGACCATCGCCGGCACCATGAGCGCCGCCTACGTGCTGGCCATGAGCTGTGTCACCCCGTTCTACGCCCGCGCCTTCGACCGTTTCGGCCAAGCCCGCGTGGGCCGGCTTGCGCTCGCCGTGCAGATCGTGGCCATGCTCGCCTTCGCCTTCGCGGCGTTGGTGCGCGTGCCGATTCCGCTGCTGTTCGCCCTGGCCATCATCATGGGTCTGACGCAGTTCTCATTCGGCGCATTGGTCCGAACCCGCTGGTCCTATGCGTTGCGCGGTGTGGAAGATGGCGAACAGCTGCTCAACACGGCCTACGCCATGGAAGCCGCCATTGACGAGATCGTCTTTATTCTGGGGCCGATTCTGGCGGCTTGGCTGGCCACCTCCGTGCATCCGGTATCCCAACTGTTCGTGCCCACCGTGGCATGCGGTATCGGCGGCACCATATTCTTCTCGCTGAAATCCACCCAGCCACCGGTTATCGTGGAACAGGTCACCGTGGCCGCGCACGATGACGGCAGCCCTGCTGCAAGCGAAGATGCCGACCAGCTGACCCTGCGCCAGCTCAAACGCAACGGTGCCAAGCCCAAGAGCGTATTGCTCTATGCCGGCGTACTGCCGTTGCTCGCCGTGTTCATCGTGTTCAATATGAGCTTCACGTCCTTCGACGTGTCCATTACCGCCACCATGAAATCCATGGGACTTGAGCCCTTCCTCGGTCTGCAATTGGCGATGTTCGCGGTCGGCTCGTGCATCGGCGCGCTGGTGTTCGGCTCTTGCCAACTCAAAGGCTCCCATTGGGCGCATATGGTGATGTTCCTGTCGCTGCTGACCGTCGGCTACGTGTTCTTCCGGCTGTCAATGGACAATCTCATCCTGCTGGGCGTCTTCGAAATCCTCGCCGGCCTGACCGTCTCGCCGACGTTCGCCACCGGCAACCTCATCGTCAAGGATCTGGTGCCGGCGGAATCCCTGACCGAAGGACTGAGCTGGGTAACCACCGCAGGCACGGTCGGCGCATCGATCGGCTCGTCCGTGGCCGGCATTGTGCTTGACGCCTCCAACCCTCATGTGGGCATGATGCTGCCATTCATCTTCACGCTGGCGTCCGTGCCATTGGCGTTGGCCGGATGGGCCTTGGCCAAGCGGCGTGGATGAAACGGAATCAGGCTACGCCCGATGGATGGTTGGCGGCTTCGCCGGGGTCTCTCCCTCAGTCCGCTTCGCGGCCAGCTCCCTCATCAGAGGGAGCTCGACTTCACGGTTCGGCTCGTCAGAGGGAGCTTGATTCTGTGGACGGGATATTGGCGTGAGGGCTTGGCGGTGATAGGCTAATTGCCGATTGGAAAACGTTCCGGGTACATTGCCGGGCAGGTACGGGTAGACAGGGAAGAAGACATGATCAAGGTTTCGGTGGTCGGAGCAAAGGGCCGCATGGGCTCGCACGTGGTCGAAGCGGTGAACAACGCCGAGGATACGCAGCTGGCGCTCGCATTGGATGCCGGCGACGACCTGACCCAGGTCACCACCGACAACACCGATGTGGTCGTCGAATTCACCGTGCCGTCCGTCAGCCTGAACAACGTGCTGACCCTGATCGGCCAAGGCGTGGACGTGGTGGTCGGCACCACCGGTTGGACCGACGAGAAACTCGCCCAGGTCAAATCCGCCATCGCCAACGGCCCGAAGCCCGAAACCCAGAAGGTCTTCATCGCACCTAATTTCGCGATCTCCGCCGTACTGGCCGACTACTTTGCCACCAAGGCCGCGAAATACTTCGAATCCGCCGAAGTCATCGAACTGCACCACCCCACCAAGGTGGACGCCCCCTCCGGCACCGCCATCCACACCGCCCACGGCATCGCCGAAGCGCGCAAGGCCGCAGGACTTGCCCCCGTGCCGGACGCCACCGAAACCGATGACGGCTCACGCGGCCAGGTGGTCGACGGCATCCACGTGCACGCCGTGCGTCTGCGCGGCCTCAACGCCCACGAGGAAGTGCTCTTCGGCAACGCCGGCGAGCAGCTGACCATTCGGGCCGACAGCTTCGACCGCACCAGCTTCATGCCCGGCGTCCTGCTTGCCGTGCGTAAGCTCGCCGGCGACGCTCCAGCCGGCCTGACCATCGGCCTCGACCACTTCCTCGACCTGTAATCGACCCGCAGTCGACCCGCAGCCGACCCCGCAATTCAGTCAGGGAAGCGCGCCGGGACGCGCATCACGGCATTACCACCGGTTCCGGTCATAATGCCACGCATTCAGCAACAATCAAGGTACGTAATATAAGAGTCCACAATGGGAAGTACGGTGAACACTATGAGCGAGCATGACATGCACCTTCTTGAGCCAGCACCTTTCGGCCGCATTCTGCCGGCTATGGTCACCCCGATGAAATCCGACGGCAGCGTCGATTTCGCCGCCGCGCAGAAGCTCGCCAAATACCTCGTCGCCGATGGCGCGGATGGTCTGGTGGTCAACGGCACCACCGGTGAATCGCCCGTCACCCATATGGATGAGAAGGTCGAGCTGGTCAGGGCCGTCAAGGAGGTCGTCGACGTTCCGGTGATTTCCGGCGCCGGCTCCAACGACACCGCACACACCGTGCGTATGGTCGAACAGACTCAGGAAGCGGGCGCCGACGCGGTGCTCGTCGTCATGCCTTACTATTCCCGTCCCTCGCAGGACGGTATCGTCGGCCACTACAAGGCCGTCGACGAATCCGCCGAAAAGCCGATCATCGTCTACGATGTTCCCGGCCGTACCGGCTTGAAGGTCAAGGTCGAAACCTACGACCGACTGGCCGAACTTGAACACGTCAAGGCTGTCAAGGACGCCACCGGCGATCTTGCAGCCGCAGTGGAGAAGCAGCAGCGCACCGGCCTCGCCTGGTATTCCGGCGATGACGGCCTGTTCCTGCCGTTCCTCTCCATCGGCGCCGTCGGCATCATTTCGGTGATTGCCCACGTCGCCTCCAACCCCATGCAGCAGCTTGTCCAGGCATTCGATCGCGGCGATATCACCACCGCCCGTCGCCTCGCCAACCAGCTCGCCCCCCTTGTCCACGCGTTGAATGGCGACGGCTATCAGGCCGTCATGGCCAAGGCTGCGCTCAAGGTTAAGGGCGTTATCCCCTCCACCACCATGCGTCTGCCGAACATCGGTCCCGACGCCACTCAGCTTGACAAGGCTGAAGAGGGCATGCGCGCTGCCGGACTGCTGTAAGCCCGAAACGCTGCGTACGGGTTGCCAGCCCGCCGCCCCTGCATGACAGAGCAGAGGCACCACAACAGAAATCCCAAAAAGGTTATGGCACAAGAACAAAAGAAAACAAGCAAGAACACGAATTCTCGCCGTCGCGGTTCCGCGCGCGGCCGCAACGCCAACGGATCCAACAGCCGTACGCCGTCCCGTAAGATCAACGCCACCCGGCAGGCCACCGCACCCCAGCAGGATGCCGTGCTGATCGCCCCGCCGAAGTACCGCAAGGGCTCCATGCGCATCACGCCGCTCGGCGGCTTGGGCGAAATCGGCCGCAACATGAACGTGATCGAATACAACGGTCACCTGCTGCTCATCGACTGCGGCGTGCTCTTCCCCGAGGAGGAGCAGCCGGGCGTGGATCTCATCCTGCCCGATTTCAGCTATATCAAGAACCGTCTCGACAAGGTCGACGCCCTGGTGCTCACCCACGGTCACGAGGACCACATCGGCGGCGTGCCCTACCTGCTCAAGCTGCGCCCGGACATCCCGCTGATCGGCTCCAAGCTGACCCTCGCCTTCGTGGACGCCAAGTGCAAGGAACACCACCAGAACCCCACCAAGGTTGAGGTTGCCGGCCGTGAGAAGCTCAAGGTGGGCCCCTTCGACCTCGAATTCGTCAACGTCACCCACTCCATCCCGGACGCCCTGGCCGTCTACGTCAAGACCCCGGCCGGCTCCCTGATCGACACGGGCGATATCAAGCTCGACCAGCTGCCGCTCGACCACCGCATCACCGACCTCGTCGAATTCGGCAAGATCGGCGAAAAGGGCGTGGACCTGCTGATGATGGACTCCACCAACGCCGAGGTGCCCGGCTTCGTCAAGCCCGAGACCTCCATCGGCCCGGCCCTTGACCAAGCGTTCGCCCAGGCCACCCGCAAGATCATCGTCGCCAGCTTCTCCTCCCACGTGCACCGTGTGCAGCAGGTGGTGGACGCCGCCCACAAGTACGGCCGTAAGGTCGTGTTCGTCGGCCGTTCGATGGTGCGCAACATGTCCATCGCCGCCGACCTCGGCTACCTGCACATCCCCGAAGGCACCGTCGTGGACCTGAAGCAGGCCAACGACATTCAGGACGACAAGCTCGTCTTCATGTGCACCGGCTCCCAGGGCGAACCGATGGCCGCACTCGGCCGCATCGCCGACGGCAACCACCGCGACATCCACATCAACGAGTTCGACACCGTGATCCTCGCCAGCTCCCTGATCCCGGGCAACGAGCACGGCGTCTACAAGGTGATCAACAAGCTCGTGCAGCTCGGCGCCAAGGTCGTCAACCGCGACAACGCGGCTGTGCATGTGTCCGGCCACTGCAACGAGGGCGAGCTGCTGTACATGTACAACATCGTCAAGCCCAAGTGCGCCATGCCGATCCACGGCGAGAACCGTCACCTGGTGGCCAACGGCCTGATCGCCGTCAAGACCGGCGTGGACCCGCAGAACGTGGTCTTGGCCGAAGACGGCGATGTGGTCGACCTGTACCACGGCAAGGCCGCGGTCGTCGGCTCCGTGCCGTGCGGTTACGTGTACGTCGATGGCGATTCCGTTGGCGAGCTGACCGATGACGAGCTGGAAAAGCGCCGCATTCTCGGCACCGAGGGCTTCGTCTCCGCGTTCGTGGTGGTCGACACCGACAACCACGAGGTCGTCACCGGCCCGAAGATCTACCTGAACGCCGTGGCCGAGGACGAAAGCGAGTTCGACAAGGTTCGTCACCAGATCGTCGAACAGCTCAACGACCAGATGGTGCAGGGCACGCGTGACACCTACAAGCTGCAGCAGACCATGCGCCGCACGCTCGGCAGCTGGGTTGCGCGCCAGCTGCACCGCAAGCCGATGATCGTGCCCGTCGTGGCCGACATCGCCCAGGACGTCGAAACCGTAGAAACCAAGTAGTCCGGATTATCCAGGGACGACCGTAAGGAGTAATTGAAGTCATGCCCGGTTCTAATCTCACTCGTGTTGAAGCCGAAGAACGTAAGGCCGTTATCGAAGCGCCGATTCACTATCACGTCGACCTTGACCTGACGGTCGGCGCGAAGAACTTCGGTTCCAAGTCGCTCATCTGCTTCAACGCGAAGCCTGGTTCATCGACATTCCTTGACATGATTGCCGATGAGGTCACCGCCATCGAGCTCAATGGCAAGTCTTTGGACCCGGCTACGGCGTTCCAGGACAACCGCATCGAGTTGACGGATTTGAAGGAGAAGAACGAGGTCACCGTCGAGGCGCTGTGTCGCTACTCCAACACCGGCGAAGGCTTGCACCGTTCGGTCGACCCGTCCGATGGCAACATCTACCTGTACTCCCAGTTCGAGGTACCGGATGCCCGCCGCGTGTACGCCGTGTTCGACCAGCCTGATTTGAAGGCCACCTTCGATTTCAAGGTCCTGGCCCCTAAGAGCTGGATTGTCACCTCCAACATGCCGGTCGCCACCATCGAGGACGATCCGCGCGAAACCCTGGACGGCACACTTGGCGATAAGCCGAACGAAAGCACCCGCCTCTGGGACTTCGAGCCGACCCCGGTGATGAGCTCCTACTTGACCGCCATCTGCGCCGGCCCGTACGCCGAATGGCACACCGAATACCTGAACGAAGACGGTCGCACCGTGCCGATGGCCCAGTACTGCCGACAGTCGTTGGCCAAGGCCTTCGCGAAGGACGTCGACTACCTGTTCGACATCACCAAGAAGGGCTTCGCGTTCTACGCCAAGACCTGGGGCGTGCCCTACCCGTACGCCAAGTTCGACCAGATCTACGTTCCCGAATACAACGCGGGCGCTATGGAGAACATCGGCATGGTCACCATCCGCGACTCCTACGTGTTCGAGTCCAAGGTGACCGACGCGCTGGCCGAGCGCCGCGTGGTCACCGTGCTGCACGAGCTGGCCCACATGTGGTTCGGTGACTACGTGACCATGAAGTGGTGGAATGACCTGTGGCTCAACGAGTCCTTCGCGGAGTTCACCTCCACGCTGGCCACCGCCGAAGCCACCGAATGGCATGACGCCTGGGCCACCTTCTGCTCCGGTGAGAAGAGCTGGGCGTTGCGCCAGGATCAGCTGCCCACCACGCACCCGATCGTCGCCCCGATCAACGACCTCAACGACACCTACGTCAACTTCGACGGCATCACCTACGCCAAGGGCGCCTCCGTGCTGAAGCAGCTGGCATTCTACGTGGGCCGCACGCAGTTCTTCGAAGGTATCCACAACTACCTGAACCGCCACGCCTACTCCAACGCCACCCTGGCCGACCTGCTGAGCGAACTGGAGAAGACCTCCGGCCGCGATCTCAAGGCCTGGAGCGCCAAGTGGCTGGAGGAATCCGGCATCAACACGATCGCCGTCGGCCTGACCATAAACGCGGACGGCACCATCGCCGAACTGAAGCTCACCCAGAGTGCGCCGGCCGAACACCCGGTGCTGCGCCCGCATCGCCTGGCCGTCGGCTTTTACAACGAAGACGCCGAAACCGGCAAGATCGTGCGCACCGAGCAGTTCGAACTCGATGTGGATGGCGAAACCACCATCGTCGAGGCCGCAGCAGGCAAGCCGCGCCCGGCATTCGTGCTGGTCAACGACGATGACCTGACCTACACCAAGATTCGTTTCGACGCCGAATCCCAGGCATTCGCCGAAGCCAACCTGCATCGTTTCGACGATGCCCTGGCCCGCGCCGTGACCTGGCTCGCCTTCTGGGATATGACCCGTGACGGCGAATTCCCGGCCGAACGCTTCGTGGACATGACCCTGCGTCTGCTGGCCACGGAAACCGAATCCACCACCTTCCGTTACGCGCTGGCCTGCATGAGCACCACCGTCCACCACTACGTGGCGCCAGCCCGCCGCGACGATGTGCTGCGCCACGTGGCCGCCGAACTGTGGACCCTGGCCAACGCCGCCGAAGTCGGCTCGGACACCCAGTTCCAGCTCACCACCGCCTACCTAGGCTATGGCGAGGAGGGCGACGCCGCATTCGCCGCCAACGCACACGGTCTGCTGGACGGCACCGTGCGTCTTGAAGGCCTCGAAATCGACAACAACTTCACGTGGACCATCGTCCAAGCGCTCACCTCCGTCAACGAGATGACCAACGACGACGTGGACGCGCAGCTCGCCAAGAAGGAGACCACGGAAAACCGCGAGTTCGCCTACGGCGCCCGCGCCTCCATGGCCACGACGCAAGCCAAGGAATGGGCTTGGGATCAGGCGCTCCACAACGACGAGCTGACCAACTCCCAGCTCGAAGCCGTGGCCCGTGGCTTCTCCGCCACCCCGCGCCCCGATCTGGCCGAGCCGTTCGCCGCCAAGTACTTCGAGACTGTGGACTGGATCTGGGCCAACAAGACCTACCACATGGCCGACGCCCTGCTCAACGGCCTGTACCCGGGTTACGCCGATCCCGCCACGCTGGTCAAGCTCGGTGACGCCTGGCTGGACGAGCACATTGCCGCCGACAATGCCCTGAAGCGTCTGATCGTCGAAAACGTGGCATCCTCCCACCGCACCCTCAAGGTTCGCGAATACAACGAAGCGCTCTGATTTCCTTCTGGCTCCCCTCGGGTGCGAGGGGAGCTGTCGCCTCAGGCGACTGAGGGAATCGCTTCCGCGAGGAGCTACGTCCACATTCCAACATAAAACCCGCAACCAATCCTTAACAGCGTATTCTCGCTCAAGGCCGGCAATGTGCCGGTCGATGAGCGACAAGGATACGGGGAATGATTGCGGGCTTTTCCATAACTTCATTACTACTGATTCTGTTGGCCGGAATCGGCGCAGGATTCGTGGGCTATGCGGTAGGCGCATCGTCACTGGTCTCATACCCGGCCTTGCTCGCGTTCGGCATTCCGCCTGTATTGGCAAACGCTTCTAACACCGTTGGCGTGGTCGGCACGGGCATCGGTGGCGTGATGGGCGCGCGCAAAGAACTCAAAGGCCAAGCGGTACGCTCCATTACGTATGTGGTCATCGGCGCGTTCGGCGGGGTGGCCGGTGCGTTTCTGTTGCTCAAACTCGACCCGAGTGTCTTTGAATTCGCCGCACCAGTGCTGATTTTGCTGAGCTCGCTGATCATCGCCATCAATCCGCGCGGCCGCATGCAGGCCAAGCAGGCTGCCGCGGATGCCACCGCGCAACTCAAGCACATCGAAGCCACTGAAGCCACCGATGCCACTGATGCCACTGATGCCGCCAAGCGCGCAACCACCCCTACCGCACCTCACCGCCCGCCGGAACAACTCGTGCAGCCCATGAGTCAGGATTCCTGGTGGGTATGGCTGGGCGTGGTGGCAGTCGCCATCTACTCCGGCTACTTCGGCGCGGGCGCCGGCACCCTGGCTCTCGCCGTGCTTGATGCCGCCAAAATCGGCCCATTCCACAAGATTAATGCATTGAAAACCCTGATCGGCACAGGCGCGAACATCAGCGCCTCAGTGGTATTCATCATCCAAGGCGCGGTCGATTGGCCGGCCGCCATCATGCTGTGTATCGGCTGCTTCATCGGCGGGTACATCGCCCCGCCCATCACCCGCAAGATTCCCGCAAACATCATGCGCGCCGCCGCCGTAATCGCCGGCATCATTCTCACCATCGATCTGGGGCTCAAAACCTATTGATTCGTGCCTTACACTGATGCAGTGAAGCATACAGCATGGCCGCCAACCGCAGCGTGGCCGCAGACCCCGATAAGGTGGCCAATGTCTGGCATTTGGCGACTGCGGAACCTGAGCGCCTAGAAGCCAGCGCGGCAGGCGAAGCGGTGAGTGACTTCCTCGATCCGCCAGACACGTCGCAGATTCACGGCGTTGCGTGCCATGCTGATTGGTGGTTCGCGGCGCGAGCAGGTGCTGTTCGCCGGCGTTATGAAGGGGCTACTCGCGCCCATCAACAATCCGCGATATGTCATCATCGGCAAGGAATGGGGCGTGCGCACGTACGGTGTAAGCTTCCCATGCCCGTCCGTATTTGCCCGCCGCCAGCAGGACGCCGAAATACTGCGCCGGCAGTTGGACCGCTGCCTGACGCATTGCACCATGGTGTACACCCGCACTGAGGAAGGCCGGCGTACGCTACTTCGTTGCCAAACGCGTTCTTTCCTCAACCGTGACGAGCAACTGCCGCGCATACTGACCACAACATCGGAGTGATAGATCGTTGCATGCATAGCCGAGACCACTCCGGTAGAGGAGATGCCGTTGGACATGTTCACCGCATGGCTCAGCGTGTTCCTCGCCGTCGTGTTGTATACGATCACGTTTGCCGGCCCATTCGTGCTGGTACGCCGTCTTCGTTCCCGCGCCAGAGCCCATCGACCTGCCCGGCATGCCCGTTAACCGATACTTCTCATTGTTCGTCTATCGAGCAAGGTGGCACGTACGATACTTGGTATAGGGGAGAGTTTCTCGCTGTTTGTGGTGGAAAATCCGAGTTTTATTATCTGAGTCAGTGCTTTGGGTTTGCGTTTTGGGCTCGATTTACTGTTGGGCGGCGATATCCGGGGCGGGCGGCTAGCTGTTGGGGTTCTTGTCGCGGCTGTAGATGTGTGTTCGGTCTATCGGTGATGCTTGTCCTGTTCGTGGACCGGGCGAAGTGCGGGACGACGCGCGGATTTCGCGGTTTTTCGTCTGCCGTCCCGCAGAGAGCCCGGGGGATGATTATGGTCCGTAACGGGGATTGGCGTGATTGCGCGGTTCTGGCGGTTGATAGTGTGGAACGCCACGAACGTCAAACGATTGATTTCTCTACCATCCCACGTTCCTGCGGGACGCCGCGCGGAAACCGGCCAAATCCGCGTGCCGTCCCACAGGCATGAGGCTGTATTCGGCCGGCCACTGTCCATGGCGGACGGACGAACAGATCCCACTGGCCATCGTCTGCGCTTCTGCAGCGCTCACCCCGGCCTTCCACAGAAATCATGACAGCATGAAGGTGACGAATGGCCTGGCTTGCCTGTGGACGTCGATCAATGTGTGCGACAATGATTCGCGGTACATGGCCCCTGGCGCTGGAGTCGCAGATGCTGCTTGTGTGGCACAGGAGCTGTGCCGGTACGTGTGATAGCCGGCTTGTTGTCCGTACTGCTGACTGTATGATTGCCTTACGAAGCGGTTTTTGATGAGAGAAGGTTGATGATGTGGGATCGTGTGGATGCTGTTGCCGGTGCGGTTGTTCGTCGGCAGTTGGATTGGCCGTGGTACATGCTGGAGGCCGTGGTGTTCGTCGGCGTGCTGTGGCTGCTGAATGCTGATAAATCTGGTTTTCCTTTCTGGGTGGGTAGGGTTTTTCGGTACGGCATTGTTGTCTGGTGCGTGTTCGTGGTGGCTGGTTCGTTGCTCGGCTGGCGTATGGTCCGTGTCAGGCAGCGCATGTGGCCGACGTGGCGGTATTGGTATCGCAACGGCGTCATCGCGTCGTTCGTGGTGGCGTGCGTTTGCATTGCGATGATGTGTTGGGCTTTTTTCCGTGGTTTCGGGGTTCCTGTGCTGGTTGAGATCCGTTATGAGCCGGCTCCCGGGGTTTCTTCGGTCACGTATTCGGTCCATGCGCGTGATTGGCAGGCCAAACGGACCGTCGATGCTGGAAGCACGGTGGTGCTTCGTGGCGAAGCCGTGCGTAATATGCGGGTGAACAGGTTCTACAGCAAGGGACCGTGGCTGACGTTCACGCTGAATGTGTATGACAATAATGGCTTTTTGAGTAATTACGCCACGCGGTATATGCAGGTGGTGGTGTTGCCTGTGCCGGCTCGTTCGCAGGGGGTATGCGTGGTGCTCGGTAAGCGATTTGTTGGGGCATGCGGTTCGGCCACAGTTGGTGGGGCCGCCGCAGAATGTGTTGCAGGTATTGTCCGCTCATCCGTTGCGCCCCAATGTGATTGTTGCTTCGGGGCGGGCGTATCTGTGGGTGTCCTGCGATAGGTGGAATATCTACGACCGTTTCATGAACCCCGGTTTGGAGTCGCAGATGCTGCCGTTGGGCAGCGAGTTGTGCGGTCTTCTTGCCGGCCGCGTGTGATGTGTATTGCGTACGCGGCGATGCTGGTCGTATGGTGGTGTCATGCCGTTCTTTGAGAGGCCGTCAGGGCCCACGCGTCATATTTTCAAGTATGGTCCATCTCGTATTTATTGCTACGATCGGCCGGATTCGCTGTTAATGCCGGTGGGTGCCCGGCGCACGTACAGGTCATTGCTGAAGTGGGAGCGGAAGTTGCCCTGTGCCACGCCGTTGGATGGGATCGCGCGTGATCTGGGTGCTTTCTGGCTGTTGGACCAGTGGTTCACGGTCGGTCTGCATGGGTGGGCCGAATCGATGATTAGTTCCAGTCTGTCGGATCGTAATCGTACGTTCTGCCAGTCCGTGTTCCGTGCGTCCGATGCCGCGAACCCCAAGTATGTGCCGTTATTGAAGGAGCATCGCGATATGCTGTTCGACCGGGTGCGCGGTGGTGTGGCGGGGTTGGATTCGGCCGCGATGGATTATGTCGGACTTCGCGCGGCCTGTTGCCGTGCGGGGCTTGCGGATTGGCTGTTCGGCCCGGATCGGGGGATATTGCTCAATGATGTTCCGGGCACTGGCGCGTGGAACACGGACTCGTTCCCGCCTGATGGCTGGCGCGAGCAGCTGGGCTGGACGCCGCCGGTTTAGTATGCCGCACGCCATCTGTACAGCCTGTACGGCATCGTTGGGGGCCTCGTCATGTCCGGTCCGGTATCTGGTTTGCCGGGCCTGGGCATCTGCTGCTCGTCCTTGTTCCCTTTCTTGACAATGACAGAGGCTTTTGTTGAACAGAATGTGGGAGTATGCTTAGTTTCTCGTAGGGGGTTCTTTTATTGAAGCTCCTCGGCGTAATTGACCAATGACGGCGTGAGCCGGGAAGAGTTAAGGAGATGGGCCATGGCAGAACATATTTCCGCTGAAGCTGGCGCGCTTGCGAAGGGCCAGCAGGCCGTTGCGGAAGCGAGGCAGGGCATCCAGCAGGAGATCGCCAGGGTTCGTGGCGAGATCGAGCAGATGGGATCGTACTGGTCCGGCGATGCGGCGACCGCTTTCACCCGCATGGTGAATGCTTGGGATGAGAAGACTTCCAGCATCAACAACCAGCTGAACCAGCTGGAGCAGTCCCTGCGGTCCACGGAGCAGGAGCAGGAGCGTTACGAGCAGGAGACCCAGCAGTCCACCTCGAAGATCGCCGGCATGCTGAGCTGATTGGTTCGAGAAACAAGTATCAGGCAGATAAGGAAAGCAAGGAAATATTATGGCTATTGGTTCTTTTGCCGTGAATCCGGCTCAGGTGCAGGCCCTGTCCGAGAGCATTCGTAATGGCGCTAACGGCATTCAGCAGAAGCTGGATGATCTGGACGCCAAGGTCAGCCAGCTGAAGCAGAACTGGGATGGTTCCGCGCAGCAGGCGTATGCTCAGGCGCAGAGCAAGTGGAACGCCGATTTGAACGATGTGCGCAACATTCTTGCGCAGATCGCTTCGGCCACTGCTGAGATTTCGAGTGGCTACACCGCCAGCGACCACAAGGCCGCCGGTTTCTTCGGCTGATTGAGCCGATTCTTTGATGTGCTGTGTTTGCCGTTCCATTGCGGTGTTGGTGTGGGACGGCAAACGCGTGTATATGCGGTGAATGCGTTGATGTGAGTGAACGGGGGAGAACCATGGCGGAAGAGATTCGTTACGATGCCGATGAGGCCAATCAAGTGTCAGCTCGGTTAATTGTTGATTCAATAGCAACAGATGATCCCATTAACGCGGTCTTCGGAGGACTACGGGTCAGCGGTGGCGTGAATTTAGAGTTCACGCGAGGCATCAATTCCTTTCTGAAGGGCAGTATTGATGTTATTCGTTCAGATAAACAAAAATATAAAGATCGAATAAATGATTACAGTGAGCGCCTAAGCAAGGCGACAGTTTATACTGCCGCTGTTGAGGAAGACATTACCGCACAGTTGCAGAGCAAACGGAATGAAATTGATTCATTCGATGTGCATGAAATCTGAATAGTTGCTGGTATTTCGGTATCGCGCAGTGCTGTGAAAAGAGGAATGATGACTACAGGCAGACCTTTGCTCTCCGTGTGTTCGGGTGTGTTGGCGGCTTCCTTGTTGTTGGTGTTGTCGCCGTCCGCGTATGCGGATGATATGGGTGGCCTGTGGCCGGTGAAGGACAGTGCGGTTGTCTCGGCGCATGAGGCTGGTCTGGATGGTTCGGGTGTGAAGGTCGGCATGTATGATATGCAGGTTGTTTCGGATTATCCGGGGTTGTCGGACGCGAAGGTGAAGTATCAGGTCGGTTCGTTCGTCGATACGGATGGGGAACCGGCTAAATGCATGTTGGATGACGGTGATTTGCAGGCGACAGTTACGTCTAGTGACAGCGGCTTGTATTATTCTCATGGTACGGCGATGCTCATGTGGCTGGTGGGCAATGGCAAAGGCTGGGATGGAAGCCAAGGGGTGCCTGGTCTGGTGCCGAAGGCCGATGTCATGTTTGTGACTGCTGGCCGGGGTACGGTTCTCATGTCGGCGGAGGATTGCCAAAACCTTGCAAGGCAACAGGTCGGACCGGACCTTATGTCTATGGTCGATTGGGGTGCTCGCGTCATCAACATGTCCAATAACGGGTACATGGAGGCGAAGAGCTACGAGGGCATGCTTGATGCGTTGCGTCATGGCGTGATTATCGTTTCGGGTCGTTCGAATGACAAGGAGACGGATGCTGTTGTCAATGGCAGTAGCACGGATGCGATGACCGGCGATCCGAGAAGCTGGGATTCGTTCCCTGGTGTGATTCGCAACAACGAGGTCGATCCTGACGGGAACATCGCCGGTATCTCGGATGTTGCTGATGCGAACGTGAACATTCTTTCCCCGGGAGATCAGGTGCTTATGTCGACGTATGACAAGTCACGGGACATGTCGGTGGATACGGGTGGTACGTCGACTGGTTCGGCTGTGTTGTCTGGGTATTTGGCGTTGGCGGTGCAGAAGTGGCCGGATGCGACGGGTAATCAGATTCTGCAGTCTTTGGTGCGTAACACGAAGGGCAATGGGTCGGGTGAGGCGAAGCTGGATCCGGGGCATAAACGGGGTTATGGCCAGGTGGATGTGGCCAGGCTGCTGAGTGTGGATCCCGTCCAGTATCCGGATGTGAATCCGATTTTGGAGGCGCAGGTGACCGCGGCGTCGAGACTGTCGGATGATCGTGCGAAGTGGTATGCGCAGGATTGCTCCAAGAACCCCGACGGCATCGGCGACCTGCTCGATGACTCGCTTCCCGTTCCTTGCCAGGCGGGTGAGATCGGCAGGGAGTATGAGCGTCAGAAGGCGGCGTGGAAGAAGGTGGAGCAGTGCAGGTCGGATGGTGGTTCGGATTGCATGAGGTATTCCGCCACGGCAACCGCGGACGAGACTGAAGGCAAGTCTGATGGCAAGTCTGACGGCAGGACCGTGCTGCCGGGTACCGGTGATGGCAGGGACGGCGTGAAGTCGTCCGGTGTGCCGGTGTGGGTGTGGCTGGCCGCCGGTGGCGTGGGCGTCTTCGTTGTGGTTGGTGGTATCGTGTTGGCGGTGGTGTTGTCGAAGCGCGGCAAGCAGGGTCGTCGTCCGTCGCCGAACGCCGCTGCCACTGGCCCGTCGCCGTATGCGGGTCCGCGTCAGCCTATGCCAGGTATGGCGTATCCGAACCGGCCGTATCCGCCGCAGTACAGTCAGTCGTATTCGCCTCAGTATCAGGCTCAGGTTCCGGGCCCGACCCCAGTGCCGTCGCAGTACAGGCGGGATGCCGGTCCGGTACCTCCTCAGTATGCTCAGCCGCAATCTCAGCAGGCGAATTCGGTTTTGTCGAATCCTGCTCAGCCATATCCGGTTCAGCCGGCTCAACCCTATCCCCAGCCTTCTCCCGGTCAGGTTCCCAATTCCGCCGACGACTATGGTCGGGGACGAGTTTATCCTTCGCAGTCATATCCGTCACAACCCGGTCCAGAGACAGACAATCGGGACAAACCAAGTCAAGGCCGTCACGCACGGTGAACCACAGAGAGCAACAAGAAGGGAAAGGAGACACCGATGTCTGATAAGAATAAAAATGAGAACAAAAACGTAATCGAGAAGCTACTCGATTCTGTGATTACATATTCTCAATCAAATATGGGACCCAACGAGCAGATACTTACGCAGATTGCTACTAGCCCCGACTGGGAGATACACGGTGTCAAATCTAGTATTGATACCGCTAAGAATGAGGAAAAGGTCGTTCAACGAGCTGTAAATGATCTTTCGAATCCAAAGGTTTTTGCGGGAAAAACAGCTTCTGCGGCAGCAGATTATGGAAGAAGCATCGTAAATATCCAATATGCGCAGAAGCTAGAGGACCAAACGGATGCCATAGAGAAAAGAATAAAAAGCGCCAATAAAGTATTGGAATACGTAAGAAATAATCAGGACAATCTGCCTGGCAACAAGTTGGATGATGCATCGTCTTTTGCCATTCGTGCTGCTGCTGTGGGCGCCACGATATTTCTTCCAGTGTCACTCCCTGTTGGAGCTGCCGTAGCGGGTGGAGTGACTATTGGTATCGCTTCTGGCTGGCTGGATCCAGTTGCAAAAATCAATGATTTGTTGGAGAAAAATCGTGAGGCTGAGGCAAAGAAGCTTCTTGAAGAAGAAGTTATTCCAATGTTTAAGAGATTAAACAGTACTGAGTCGGTTCCTTCCGCCGTGAGTAAGCCGGGAGATGTTCAGGATATTGGCTCGACGGATGTTGATATTTGGGATCAGTCTGGTGTTGATGGTCGTGTTCTTGGTCCTGGTACGTATTTGGGTGATGGTGCGTATGATCTCAATGGTGATGGTCTGCCGGATTATTACGATTACAACATGGATGGCGTGCCGGACGTGTGGGTGGATTCCGATGGGGACGGCATTCCCGATATCTATGATACGTATGATCCGGATGACGCGGCCCAGAACCGGAAGTATGCCGAGGCTGTTGACCAGATAAGCCGGAACCGCCGGACCAGTCCGCACAACAACGATCAGGGTGGCAATGGCTCTGGTGGCCAGGACGTCGATGATCGTCCGGGGTATGTGGTTCCTGATGATTCCAATGATCCGTACGATCCGTCGATTCCGATTCCGTCGCGCAAGCCCACCGATAACGGCGTCGTTGACGTCGATTCCGATTTGGATCTGTCTCCGGTTCCGGTTGTGCCGAGGCCGTCGGTGTCCGCTTCCGGTTTGGGTGGTTCCTCCGCGGGTCTGGGCGCTGGTGCGTCCCTTGGTGGCGTTGGCGGTGCCGGTCTGGCTCTTGGCGGTGCCGGCGTCGGCATCGGCGCGGGTGTGTCGGGTGGCTCGTTCTTCACGAACGCGCCGGTCCATGCGCAGGTGGTGCCGGGTGGCATCTCGGGCGCCACCGGCATGGCGGCCGGTCTGAAGTCCGCTGGTGCCGCTTCCGGGGCGGCGGCTTCCGCTGGCCGTCCGGGCATGATGGGTGCTCCGGGTGCCGCCGGTTCGAACCGGTCGAAGAACAAGCGTCAGGGTTTGGGGTACATGGCTCCCAAGCTCGAGGATGATGACATCGCGATCAGGTCCGTGGGTGCCATGGCTGGCCATCGTGCCAGGCCGGCCGGCGACTGACGCCCGGATCAGCTAGGGGGAAAGGAGCGCTCATGAGTGATCAGATTCAGGTGAGCAAAAGCGCGCTTGCCAATTTGGCCAAGGGCTACAATGACGCGGCCTCGGGGTTCACCAAAATGGGGTTCGGCTTGCAGAGCAAACAACTGGACCCCAGCTTTGGTTTGGTGCTGCAGCTGGTGGAAGGCGATTACGACAGTGCCAAGGAGAACACGCTGGATTATCTGTCCAGTCTGGGTTCGCTGATGAGCACCATGTCCCAGGACATCATCGATGCCATTGCCGCCTATACCGAGGGCGACCAGAAGAACTCCGATTCCATTCAGGACCTGCTCAACAAGATCGAGAACCTTGAACAGCAGAACAAGCAGTTGAGCGACGAGGTCGGTGAACTGGAGGAGAAGGTCGGTGAACTGGAGCAGGGCCAGACGTCCGGCGGCACCGGTGGCTATTCGGCCGGTGGCTTCGGTGGTGCGGCGAGCGCTCCCTCGATGCCGAACTATCAGATGCCGAGTCGGCCGGCCTATCAGCAGGATGCTTCTGGGAATTACCGGAATGATGCTCCCGTTGGTGTGGATTCCGATATGGCGGGTGACATTGGCGGCAGTCTCGACCCGGATACGAATGCCACCGATATTCCGGATATTCCCACTCCGCCCAGCCATGGCGGCACCACGATTCCCAAGCCGGAACGGGTGGACACCACGGAAAGCGTGGGTATCGATATGGATGGCGATGGCGTGGTCGATTATTCGGTGAACGCCGACCCGGATTCCACCGGTGTGCGTTTCAACGATGACGGAACCGTGACGCTGAACAAGAACGGTGGTTCGTTCGGTACTGATTCCGCGCAGACCAGTGGCATCTCCTTCGACACCGGCAACGATGGCGCCGATGATGTTCATCTGGAGCTCAAGGACGGTCAGGATGCCAGCGTGCGTGTCGTTCCCGGCGCCGAGGGCAGCGGCACGCGATACGTTCAGGTGGATACGGATGGCGACGGCATCTATGAGAGTAGCTATGCCGTGCGCGACGGTGCCGCAGCATCGGGTGATGCGGGTTCGGGGGTATCGGACGGTGCTTCCGCCGCGACTGGGACAACGGCCGAGGACAGTTACCGGACCGAGGTGAGCAAGGGCGAGGAACAGGCTTGGCAGACCTTGGCCGAGACCGACCCGTTGCACCGATCCGTTGACGAGCTCAAGGAACTGTTCGACAGACGCGAAGAGATCGAGCTGCCGGAAACGAATTCGCTTTCGGATGGCGTCTGGGGCGGTGCCCCGGCAAATGGCTCGATCACGATTACGTTTGGTGGTAACAAGGGGGTGACGGCATGAACGAATGGCTGAGGCATGCTTCGGCTCGTGTGGTGTTCATTGTCGCGGCAGCGAATGGTGGCGGCGATGTCGAGCACGGTAACCTGTACGAGAACCAGGATTACAATCCGGACGTCATCGATATTGGAGACAATGACAACACTGGTACCGGCATACAGGCCAACGAGGGGGACTTAATATCTTCTGGATACAAATTGGCTGAGGCCGGTGGTAAGTTCCAGTCCGGCAATATTGCCGATATTCGTGACGGGGTTAGCGATCTTCTGGGGGCTACAAATATTCAGAGTATGAATAGCTCTCTTGATCGATGGTGGGACAACAGCACATCTCCCCTGAGTATCGCGGCTGGTAGAACGCAGGATCTTCGAGATGGCATGAGCCATGGTTTGGTGAGTGCTAGAAATGTCACTCGATATTTTTCTAGTGGTTTGTCTTGGGCTCGTATGGGTATTGGTGTGATCGACACGGTGTGCAATGTCTTGCATATCACGAACCCCGTCGATGAGATTCTGCGCAAGCCGTTTGGTGGCGATTGGGATGAATTGTCCCAGTCCGCTCAGGATTGGCGTGGCATCGCCACCAATCTGGAAACGATGCATACGGGATTGCAGCAGGCCCAGCAGCAGATCCAGACATCGTGGAAGGGCGAGGCATTCGACCGGTATTCGTCGTGCAACGACCAGATCGGTCAGATGTTCGAGGGCGGTCCCGATATCTGCCGTGAGATCGCGGATGGTCTTGATGCGTTGGTGGATGTGGCCAAAAAGTGCTTCGACTATGCGCTGGATGTCATTGAGGAGCTCATCGACCTGTGCATGGACATTGTTGAATGGGCGTGGACCGGTGTCGGTTTAGCCGTCGTGGCGGCCAAGCATGCAGGACCTGTCATTTCCCTCATTCAGAATGGTTACGATATTGTTCAGGGCTTGTATGATGCCGCGCAGTCGTTCAAGGCGGTTACGGCGGCGGCTTCCCCATTGGCCCAGCAGGCGAAATCATTTGCTACCAGTCTTGAACGCACCTGAGCCACGGAGCAGAGGAGGATATACACATGGCTTCACAAGGATTTGAACAATTCATGGCGCAGGTCCAGCAGCTGAGCACGTTGGTGGATACCAAGCAGAAGGAGCTGGACGAGCTGCGCAAGAAGAATGCCGAGGAACGTGAGGAGCGTCGGAAGCAGTACGCCGAGGACCGCCGTGCGGGCAAGCAGGGCCGTGCTTGGCAGGTGCTGCAGCAGCGCATCGATATGGGGCAGACCTGCGAGCGCGACATCATCATGGGCTTGGATACTTCTGCCGAGGCACGTGAGGTGCGTGCCCAGGCGGCCAAGGCATTGGATGCCATGCGCACCGCGGTCAGCGAGCTTCCGGAGGACGATTCCACGGCGCAGCAGCTCCGGCAGCTTCGCGAGCGTCAGCAATCACGCTGATTCCATTGTCGTCGATAAAGGTGAGGGCATGGATGTTGTTGAGGTTTGGGATCGGTCCATGCGGGCTTGTGGGTGGGTGCCGATTCCGTCTTGGCCGTGGACGTTCGATAAGGTCCTGTTGCATGATGCCATCGGCATGCGTGCGCCGAAGATGCCGCGTACTGCGAATACGCAGTGGTTTTACGCCAAGGGGCCTTGGGTCACGTTCCAGTTGAATGTGATGGACAATCTCAGTTGGTGGACGATGTACTCCGCTTGGTCGTTGCAGACGGTGGTGTTGCCGGTGCGTTCTCGGATGTCGGGGTATGCGTGGTGCACCACTACGGATTTGAAGGGCAAGCCGAGGCCTCAGACGGTGGGTGGCTTGTCTCCTGAGGTGTTCCGTATCCTGTCGTCGTCTCCTGCCCGTCTCAATTTGTTGGTGGCGGATGGGCTGGCGTATTTGTGGACGCCGATTAGCGTTCATCGTCTTTTGGAATGGCAATATATGACCCCGGAACTGGAGTCGCAGATGCTGCCGGTGGCGCAGGAGTTGTGCCGGTACGTGTGATGGCGGGCTTGTCCGTGCTGCTGACCGTATGATTCCCTCACGAAACGGTATGGCGTATTCTTAGGAGGAGCAGCCGTTTCGAGGGGTTTCGGAGATGAGGAGAACGGGGAGAAGGGCATGGCTATGGCAGCGCAGGATGCCTATGAGCGCCAACGGGTGAATGTTGCCGTGGCATGGGCTGTGGCCGCCTCGTTATGCGTCGCATTCGTGGTATTCGGTTTCGATGGTGTAATGCGTGGTCGTGCCGCATCCACCGATTCTGCCGTGTTCCAGGGTTTAGTCAGTGGACTCATCGGTGTGGATGCCTCCGCTAAAGATGCCGTGACCGTAAGTGCCGTTGTATTTAACGCGTTCGCCGCCACAGTGTTGGCATTACTGTCCTACTACGCCGCACATGTGACGGTGAGGACCGACTGGCATCGAAGCGTCGATTATGCCGGCTCCTTGGCCACGGTCGTTGCCGCCGCGATAGCTGCGGGCCCAGCGCTTGCCCGTATTGCGCAGATTATGTCGGTTACTCGTTCTGCGGCACTGGCGGTCTTCCTCTCTGCGACCCTCGTGGCCGTTATGGCGGCATATATCCAATACGCGGCTTCGGGCCGCATTACAGTAGCCCTTGCCCGACTGCTCATCACCGCAGCCGTTATTATCGCGCTATCCATTATCGCAGTAGTAATATTCGCCATTCCCGCACCGGTAATCGCAGCGGCCTGCTCCGTGGGCGGTGCGTGGTATGTACATGCTCAAGCGAATGTGATTTTGCGGGTGCCGGATCGGTACCTCATCGAATGGCGTCGATACATGTCCCAGCGTTGGACGGTTCGAGGCGCGGTTCCGGAAAATTCACGTCCGCTCTATACCCATGACATCAGCGAAGACATGACTATTTTTTCTGCCGAATACACCATGGGTCTTGTGATTGGGCATCTATATATTGCTGCCGGATATGTTGTGCTATGCCTCACTGTGCCTGCCGAACCGGATCTCTTCACCACTATCGGCTTCGGCGCATATTCGGTGTTATTGCCCTGCTATCTGTTGCTCCGGCCGCGCACCGCGGGCAGTGCGCTGGAACGTATGCTCATGCGTTCATGCTCTGTATTGTTGCCTGCAGCAGCCCTGATCACGCTGACCAATCATGACGATTGGCGTTGGCTCGTGACATGGTTGGTATTCGGGCTGATAGCCGTGGGCATAGTGATAGCCGCCGCCACATTGGCAGTATCGGGCGGCTTCAAGTCGCTGATGTTGTCTCGTGTCGGCGACTGGATCACCACCGGTAGTCTTGCATTGATGGGACCAGCGGCGTTCCTCGCCTCAAACGCCATGGATATGATTCGGGGGTTTATGTCATGACCGCAGCGCCCATGCCCATTGCTTCCCAAGCTCCTGCACCACGTCCTGGTCCGTCCGTGACCCATCCCATGGTGGGGGAGGGATACCGTTATGCTACGGCCGGGCGACGTATGCTCGCGCTACTGATTGACGTAGCATTTGTAGCAGTGGTGGGCGGCGTCACTTTGATGCTCAGCCGCAACGCCATATTGGCCGTCTTGTGTGCAATACAGGCTATCGCCCTGAATTGGGGATGGGAGGCTTGCCGCGGTCGTACTCTCGGCAAGGCAATACTGGGCTTATGTGTGGTGCGTAACACCGCGGATATGGGGCAGCCGGGCGCTGGTCTGCTACCTGCCGGTCCGTGGCGTGCGTTGGCGCGTGTATTGATCACATCATTGGGCTGTTTGGTGGCGATTGTCGCCGCATTTATGCTGGAATGGACCTCTTCACTAGACCAGGTACGTCATCGCGGATTGCAGGATCGGCTGTCCGGCACTGCCGTAATTGATACGCGCGTGCAGTATGTGACGGCAATGTCTGATACGGGTAATGCCATCACCGATAATACCGGTACCAGTACCAGCACCAGATTTGACTCTACTTTTGATGATGAGGATGAAGATTTGGAGGCGATGGTCGGCGGTATTCTTCCGCCAGCCACTGCGCCCACACCCTCCGGCCGTTCGGATTCATTCAGGGCTTTGCGCGCGGTGCCTGCTGCCATAGAGCCGTCGTCCGTACGGCCTGCTCCGGTGCATGCCGGGCCATTGCAATCATCGTCTGCCGCCATACAGGTGCAGCCTGTGCAAACCGAATCCGTTCAACCGGTGCCTGCGGTCCCCACCATCTCTCCAGCAGTGTCCAGCCCTGTACCGTCTGTTACTTCCAATACAGCAAAACCTGTAATTCCTGCAGTGCCCCAGACTGCCATGCCGCGGCACAGCAGTGGTGCTGCAACGATTGCCATCCCCACGCCGGCGGGCACGATTTCAGCGCGAGTGCATGCTGTGCCGCCTGCATTGCCAACCGTCGGAACAAGCCCGGTCGTGCCATCATCTTCGGCGGCACCAATACCCACTGGACCACTGCCTGTTCCCAAGGCCGTTCCTCAGGCTGTGCCCCAGCGTCCCGTGCTAGCAAAACCGGCAGCTGCCAAACAGGTGGCGGTATTGTATTTCGAAAACGGCAATGGTGTGCATCTGGATATTCCCAGCCGTGCTCTGCTGGGTCGCCGCCCCACCAGTAGCGACCCAAACGACGTGCTGGTCAGAGTACCAGACACCACCGGCACCATATCCCGTACACACGCATTGTTGGAGATTGCGTCCGGCCGGATGTGGGTCACTGACTTGGAAAGCACCAACGGCACGGAAATTCTGACCGAAGACGGTGCCGTGAAACGTCTTGAGGCGGGCGCGCGTACCGAAATAGCGTTTGGCACACGTATATTCCTAGGAAGCACCGCCATAAGTGTGAGCCTGCTGAGAAACAGGGAGAAAAAATAATGAGTGAGATAACGCCACAGGTATCCTCCCGCATAGACCAGCCCAAAGTGCCTCACGGCAAGGTGGTGTTGCAGGCCCCGCCTGAATTGGAGCCGAGCGACGGTGTCAGCAGTCTGTTGACCATGCTGGTACCGCTGTTGGGCAGTGTCTCCGCCATTGTGATGATGGTCATGTCCAATTCCGGTCTGACCGGTTTTCTGACCGGCGGCATGTTCATGCTCTCCTCCGTGGGCTTCGTACTGGTTAACGGCGTGCGTCAACGTTCGCAGCGCAAAGCGAATCTCACTTCGTCCCGGCGTGAATACTTGGCATATTTGGCTGAACTGAGAAAAACCGTTCGTACCGCGGCCAAAAAACAACGGCGTGCGGAACTGTGGAATTCTCCCACACCGGATTCCTTGGTGGCCATCGCGCAGGAACATGTACGCCGCTGGGAGCGCATCCCATCGGATGATGATTTTCTTAATGTGCGCATCGGTTCTAAAGACGAGCCATTGTGCATTACCTTGGAGGCGCCGGAGCTGCCTCCGCTGGCCGAACTGGACCCGGTCTCCGCTTCAGCGGCGCACCGGTTCATGATGGCCCATCAAAATCTGCATGATATGCCTTGCACCATCGACCTGCCCAAGTACAAGCGTATCGAAATCCTCGGTGACGCTGATCAGGCGCAATCTTTAGCCCGCACCTTGATATGTCAGGCGGCGGTCTGGCATGGGCCTGAATATCTGAAGATCATCGTGCTGGCGGCCCCCGAACAGCAGCACGCGTGGCGCTGGATCGGCGAGATGCCCCACGCATGGAGCGACGAGTCCAAAGATCCGGCGCTTGGCCATGGCGAAGTGATGCTCGCTGGCAGCGTGGAAGAAGCGAACCGACTGATTGGCGAAGACATTTTGCATCGCAGCCGGTTTACCGGCATCGGGCAATCGACTCTGCCGCACATTCTGGTGGTACGTGATGGTTCAGTGCCCCAGGGTGACGCGAACAACAGCGATGATGATGGCTTGGTGCGCCGCGACGGATTTGACGGCGTCACCCTTATCGATCTTCCTGAAGAGTGGGGCGATCTTGAAGAAGAGCACGTGTTGCGCGTCATCTTCTCCCAATCCTCCATCGAAATGGGTCTGAACGTGGTACGCACTTCCACGGTGAACCAGATTGAGATCATCACATCATCGGAGCGCGTGGACACCTGTGCCCCGGACAGCCTGAGTATTCAGGAAGCCAAGGCCGTGGCCTCCAGACTGGAACAGTTGCCCAGCGAAGAGGAGAACGGCGACAACAAGGAACAAGCCTCCCACGCCAAGAAGTCCTACGAATTGGCCGATCTGCTGGGCATCGCGGATATCCATCACATCGACTTGAACCGCCTGTGGGCATACAAAACCGGCAAGGAACGACTGCGTGTGCCCATCGGCCTCAACGCGGACACCTCCACCACGTACCTCGACATCAAGGAATCCGCCCAGTATGGCATGGGCCCGCACGGTGTGCTTGTCGGCGCCACCGGTTCCGGTAAGTCGGAGGTGTTGCGCACGCTGGTGCTGTCGTTGGCGTTGACGCACAGCCCTGATCAGCTGAACTTTGTGCTCATCGATTTCAAGGGTGGTGCCACCTTCGCCGGTATGGAAGGCATGCCGCATATCTCCTCTATCATCACCAACCTTGGTGAGGAAGCCTCGTTGGTCGATCGTATGCAAGACGCTTTGACCGGTGAAATGACACGCAGGCAGGAACTGCTGCGCAAGGCCGGCAACTTCGCCAACGTATCCGATTATGAGAAGGCTCGTCTCAACGGGCGTACCGATTTGGAACCGTTGCCTGCACTGTTCGTGGTATGCGACGAGTTCTCTGAACTGTTGGCCGCCAAACCGGACATTGTCGATTCCTTCGTGAACATCGGCCGACTGGGCCGTTCTCTGGAAGTCCACCTGCTCATCGCCTCCCAGCGGCTTGAGGAGGGCAAGCTGCGTGGCTTGGATTCGCATTTGTCATACCGTATCGGCCTGCGCACGTTCTCCGCTTCGGAATCACGTGTGGTGCTCGGTGTACCGGACGCCTACACCCTGCCCAGCATCCCTGGTGTCGGTTACCTCAAGCCAGACCCAAGCACCATGATTCGCTTCCGTGCATCCTATGTGTCCGGAGCTCCGAAGGGCGAGCCGGACACCAATCCCTCGAACTTCGACGTGGCTGTGGATCAGATGCGTCGTGCTGGCGGTAAGCCTGCACATCAGGTATGGTTGCCGCCGCTGAATGTGCCGAACACGCTCGACGAGTTCTTCCCCGACTTGACCGCCACCGCGCAGTATGGGCTGATTTCCCCCTCCCGACGCAAGGCGAGGTACTTATCCGTGCCAGTGGCGTTGGAAGACAAGCCCAAGGAACAGAAACGCGAGGTATTGAGCCTCGACCTGTCTGGAGCGGGCGGCCATGTGGCTATCGCCGGTGGCCCGTTGACCGGTAAGAGCACGTTCATGCGCACCATGGTGGCTTCGCTTGCGTTGGCGCATAGTCCCACTGAAGTCCAGTGCTATGCTCTGGATCTGGGCGGTGGCACGTTCGCCGGTATGGAAGACCTGCAGCATGTGGCTGGTGTTGCTCTTCGTGGTGACGATGAGCGCGTCAACCGTATGCTCGCTGAAGTGGTGAGCATCATCAACGCCCGTGAACGTTACTTCAAGAACCATAAGATCGATTCGATTGGCACTTACCGCCAGATGCGAGCCAAGGGCCAAGCGGATGACGGCTATGGTGAGGTATTCCTGTTCATCGATGGATGGCAGAACTTCCGCACGGAATATGAAGACCTACAGGCCAAGGTATTGGATATCGTCTCTCGCGGTCTGACGTTCGGCGTGCATGTGGTCATCTCCACGAGCCGTTGGATGGATCTACGAGCCAACATCAAGGATCTTATGGGCACTCGTCTGGAACTGAGACTAGGTGACCCGGCTGATTCCGAAATCGACCGCAGAGTGGCCATCACCGTGCCTAAGGGCATGCCTGGCCGTGGTCTGGCTTCCAGCAAGCGGCATATTCTGGTGGCATTGCCGCGCATCGACGGCGATCATAAAGCCGACTCCATGGCGGACGGCATCAAGGATCTCATCGCCAAGGTCAATGCCGCTTGGAAGGGCCCCAAGCCACCAAAGCTGCGTCTTCTGCCCACCATGCTGTCTCGCAACGCCTTCCTGACCACCGTGCCGGAACAGACGCGTAACAGTCGTTTCGTACTCGGCGTGGACGAAGCCGACTTGAAGCCTGTGTTGTTCAACCCCGTGCGAGCGCCGCATATGTATGCGTTCGGCGACTCTCGCTCCGGCAAGTCCTCGTTCCTGCGTCTGATTGCTCAGGAAATCGAGCGCTATTACGACGTGACCGGCGGCAAGGCCAAGATCTTCCTGGTCGACTATCGCCGCGCTCTGCTTGATGAGGTGAATGACAAGTACCTTGGCCAGTATCTGACCAATCATGAGGAAACCAGTCAGGCGATGAACGATCTTGCCGCCTTCCTAGCCACACGTATTCCGGGCTCGGACGTCACCGCGGAACAGTTGCGTCGACGCTCGTGGTGGACCGGCTCCGACGCTTACGTGCTGATTGACGACTACGATCTGGTCTCCACTTCACGAGGCAATCCGACTCAACCAATCGTGCCTTTGCTTGCACAGGCTTCCGATATCGGCCTGCATGTATTCCTGATGCGTCGCACTGGTGGTGCCAGTCGATCCCTGTATGATCCGGTGCTGCAATCCTTCCAGGATCTGGCCGTCACCGGTTTGCTGTTCTCGGGCGATCCGAATGAGGGACAGCTTATTGGCAAAACCAAGCCGAAGCCATTGGTGCCCGGTCGTGTGCAGGTGGTCAGTCGTGATAGCGGTACATTCCTGGCACAGCTCGCCTACGCGCCCTCCAGCCTGCCGCCCATGGCACCAATGAACTGATTGGCCTGAATGTTTGATTACCGTCTAGGGATTGTCATTCATCTGCGCTGTGCTTCGCGTCTTTGGCGATGCGCAAAGCAATCAGCGTGATGATCACCAGAATCGCGGCCGCACCTACTACGGCCAAGACAGCACTTACCGTGCCATCCGAATGCATGGTGGCCTCGACCTTAAGATGTTGTGCCTGCTGGGTGCGAGGAGGCGTGTACGGCTCATATTGTGTGCTGCCTGGGCCGCGCATGCCGTTGGCCAGCGTGATGGTGATGGCTCCATACGGGTTGATTTGCCCCCACCCGCGATTATCGTCGCGTGCGTCGGGGTCCGGGCGGTTGCCGGAAGCTTCGATTCGCTGCAACCATTGCAAGGCGTTTTCATCGGGATGACGCTGCGCCACCAAAGCCGCTACACCACTGGCATATGCGGTGGCGTAGCTGGAAGATGCTGATTCGGCGGAAAAGACGCAATCCACGCCTCTCGGGATCGTGGACAGCACGGATTCCCCGGGGGCAAGAATGTCTACCTGCTCGCCACTGATGGAATCGGATGCCGCATGGAAGGACGTGTCCGCAGCCGCCACGCCCAACACGTCCTTCCATGCGGCAGGGTAGCGAAGCCCATCCTGCGTGGACGACGAGGTGTTGCGGTTGCCTGCGCTGGAAACCACGAGGGAACCTTTGGCTTGCGCGTATTGCACGGCAAGTTGCAAGGTGCCACTGGGAGCCACGGTGCTTTGCGAGATATTGATGATCTGCGCGCCATGATCGGCGGCATACCGTATGCCATCAGCCAGCACGTCCGGGCTGGGACCGCCTTGCGAATGGCTGGAGGAATTATCGATGGAGTTATACACGCGCACCGGCAGGATTGTGGCCTTGGGGGCAATGCCCATCAGAGAAGAGCCTTCTATTTTTCTGGCGGCGATGATGCCCGCCACAACCGTGCCATGCCCGTAATTATCAGTGCGGCCATCCTGAACGTTGTCTCCCGCCAGATTGACTCCAGGCAGCACTGCGTCGCCAGCCAGATGCGGGTTGTTGGTGTCCACGCCGGAATCGACTACGGCCACAATGATGCCTTCGCCATCCGCTAGGGACCGCACCGTGGTCATGCCGAGCGCATCCTCGGTCCATGGCGTGCTGGTGATGTAGTTGGTTTTACCGATTTCACAGCTGTTCTGATCGGCCCATGCCGGTGTAGGCGAGAGTGCCCCGGCTGCAAGCGTGCCACATGCCAGAGCAGTGCATGCGGCAGCTGCGATGCCGGTGCGAATACGGTGGGTTCGTGAGGTGCGTGTTGTCATCGTCATCATTGCTTTCGACTGGATGCCGAAGAGTCGGATGAGCTGTTCGCGTCGGATGTGCCCTCGGTGCCTGCGCTAGTAGCAGAGGATTGTCCTGACGACGATGTTGCCGCTGCCTGATCCTGCGCCGAAATCTGTAGTCCGGCGCTATTGCTGCTCAAAGCCACTCCGGCGGAGAATACGTTGATCCAGGAGCGGGGTATTGCGGTGACATCATTTTTGGTAAAGCCCAGTCGCTTCAATGTTTCTTCGGTATCGTCCGGAACCGGGTAGGCCACACCGGTGCCATCGACCATATACAATGCGCCGGTGGTACCGCCGGCACTGTCTACCGTGCGCAGCAGCGCACCGCTGCCATTGATGATGGTGGTACCGGAATCAGTACGTTGCGGGCGGTTCTTGTCGTCACTGATAGTCGCCAAGGTGATGCCGGCAGCGGCATTATGCGTGGTATCGGTTTGGAATTTGGACGGTTCCAACGCAGCGCAAGTGCCATTTCCGGAATTCATCGGCGTTAACTGGCCATCGGGCCAATCATCGGGAACGATGGAATCGGTGGCATTACGGAACCCGGCCTGCTGCTGTTCCTGTGCGGTCATGGTAATGGTTTGCGCACCGGCACCGAGGCTCAGCTGATACATTTCCAAGGCCATGCCATTCAATGGCGAGAGTGTGCCATCGGCAAGCACCACATATTTGGTGTTGTCGTTGGAGGGGTCGGCAATCAGCGAACCGACGGTGTATGATGTACCGCCCACCGCGACTTCCGTGCCTTTGCCCCTGACATCCAACACTCCGAGGTCGGAACCGCCGGCAAACAAGTCCAGCCATTGCACCGGAGCCTTGGGAGCGTTATCCAACGTGAGCTGGCCGACGCCGAGAATACGAAGCACCGCATCGCGAATCAGGCCTTCCTGCGGCAGACGATGTCGCAGACCGTTGACAATGAGGAATCCAATGCCATCTACGTTGACCAGCATTGCCTCATTACGACTGGCCGGGGTGGTCACGGCATCATTGGTGATGAGATTGTTGGTTGAGGCGCGCTCGGTGTCAAGACAACTCACCAGGAATTTCGATACGAGCCTCGACCGGTTGGGCAGAATATCCGGTGCGCCCACAATGCCTACGCTGGAGCCGATGGGAATACCTTCAAGTTCGTTGTCGTCTACGGTGATAACTCGGTATTCGTCTGAGGGGATGAGCAGACGTGCGCTGGTGGTGTTGATTACCGGATGCAGCACACCGTTGACGCTGATGAATCGAGATGCGGTGTCTTTGCCCACAATGAGTTTGTTATTGCTCCAGTCTGAAGGCAGGCCAGGGCTGATGATGCCATAGAACACACTGATCAGAACCATGATGGCGGTCAGGCCGATACTGACCATCACCGGCGTCAGGCCTTTCTTAGGAGTCAGCTCCTTGCCATCCGGCATACCGGAAGTGAAGGCAGTAATGAGCCTGGCCTGCGAATAGTTTTGTGCGTCCTGCAGGTCCTTCTTATTCGCCATGGCCCCTCCTCACAATCCCAATGCCACGTAGGCGAGCGGCAGGGTGGCCACCACACAGATTACGTTCGAGACGTCAGCCAGACGGGTCATGGCGATGGAATCGTGCTTAGACAGCTGTGTGCCGATGACGCACAGCAACGCTCCCAGTGAGAACAAGCCCACCACCACCGAAGCCCACGTGGGGTGAAACACCGTGCATGCGGCACAAGACAGGCAGATGCCGGCACCTGCGGTGATAACGGTGATCAGCATTTCCGATTGTGCATAGATGCGCCTGGAATCAAGCATCATGGCTGCGAACAGAACCAAGGTAAGTGCCACGCCTGCTGGGCTTGCACTGGAAACAGCCAGAGGCGTGCCGAACACGATCAGTGCGCTGGTGGCAGCGCGCAGGTCGAACAGCAGCGTGGAGCCGATACGGTACTTATTACGCACTTCGCTGATATCGATGTTCTTGGGCAGCGCGAAAATCTCCGATTCGCTGGTGGGGCTGTCCACAGACAATCGTGCGGAAGACAGGCTGAGCCACGGCAGCGCATTGGCAGCCAGACCGAGCAGAGCCACTGCCACGATCCATACGCGAGTGGACCAGTGCGGCATCGTTACACACACAATGCCGAGAATCACCAGTGCTGCGCCGATAATGACAGGAATCAACGCATACAGTCTGTTCACTGTAAGCAGCAAACATGAAATGCCGCCGGCCAGCAGTAAACCAGCACCGATACCAACGGCCGGGAACCCGTAGAACGAGGGATTGAACAGTGAACCCATGAGATGATATCCGGTCACGCCGGCCAAAAGCGAGGCGACTAGCGACAGTGCCAGTGCCTGCCGATGCATATGGCGCGAAGCCAGTACCGTGGCAATCGCCAGTAAAGCGGCTGCGGTAATGCCCGCTACGCCAGCATTGATGATGGATAGTGGGGCCAATGCCAGACAAATCGCTCCGACACCCAGTAGCACACAACTGACCACCATTGTGGTCACTGTGGTATTGGCACTGGTCCACGGTCGATGAGAACGCTCCACCGAATCGGCCACCGCCTCAACCACATCGTCGTAGACGATATCCTGATCGCCCAAGGCGTTGACCTCGAGTTTGAGACGTTCACCGTCTCGGATGGCCTGATCGGCCAGCGAAGCGGGATTATTGATGGCGGTTTCGTCGTCACGGGTCAGTCGGTAGCCGGCATACACCAGAGTCGGATCGAACACACCTAGTTTCTTGGCGATATCAGGCAGCAGTTCAGCTACCGGAAGTGTCGACGGAACATTGAGTTTCGCGGAGCGTTTGCCATACACCACAGTGATGACCACGCGCGGGGATGATGCGGAAGGCGAGGGCTGATTGGCTGGCACTCCCATCGCAATCGAAGGTACGGGCGTTGGCGCCGGAACGTGCGGTGCCATGCGCGGCGGTGCCGGCATCGTGGACGGTCCGGCGGGCGTGTGGCGATGCGACGATGCCATAGGGTGCGTCCTCTTCTCAATAAACTCCCAAAGGTCTACTGTATTCTCTCACACATTGTGGGTATCGGGAATGCCATTGTCTGGTCCTAGAGCAGATTCCGTGGCGGTTTTTTGCCGAGTCGGGTCCTAGGGTGGAGCACAACGACTACGATGGTGCGGGTAACGCGATACAAGGAGTGGAACTTCATATGCCGAAGATGTTTGGAACCGATGGTGTTCGAGGACTGGCCAATAGGGATTTGACCGCGCGTCTGGCGTTGGATTTGGGCGATGCCGCCGTGCGTGTGCTCGGCGACGCCGGCACCCAAGACGATCAGCCTGAGGGGCGTCGCCGCGCGCTCGTGGGCCGCGACACCCGTGTGTCCGGTGATTTTCTGGCTTCCGCCCTGTCCGCGGGCATGGCCGCCGGCGGCTTCGACGTGATCGATGCCGGCATCATCCCCACTCCTGGCGTGGCCTACCTGACCAGCGTGCTCAACGTCGAAATGGGCGCCGTAATCTCCGCCTCCCACAACCCGATGCCCGACAACGGCATCAAGTTCTTCGCACGCGGCGGCTTCAAGCTGCCCGACCAGAAGGAAGACGACATCGAGGCCGTGCTCGGCCAGGACTGGGACCGCCCGACCGGTGCCGGCGTGGGCCGCGTGAGCCACGACCAGACCACCGCCACCAACCTGTACATCGATCATCTGGTGGCCACCATCGCTCCGCTGAACGATGACAAAACCCAGCCCAAGCCGCTCAAGGGCCTGAAGATCGTGGCCGACTGCGCCAACGGCGCCACTTCCGTGGTGGCTCCCGAAGCCCTGCGCCGTGCCGGTGCGGACGTAATCGTGATCAACGCCTCGCCGGACGGCTACAACATCAACAAGAACGCCGGTTCCACCCACCCCGAGCAGCTGCAGGCCATGGTCAAGGCCACCGATGCCGTGATGGGCGTGGCCTTCGACGGCGACGCCGATCGTTGCCTCGCCGTGGACGAAGACGGCAACATGATCAACGGCGACCAGATCATGGGCATTCTGGCCCGCGCCAAGCAGCGCGAAGGCAAGCTCAACCACGACACCCTCGTGGTCACCGTGATGAGCAACCTCGGTCTGAAGCTCGCCCTGAAAGACATGGGCATCAAGACCGTGGAAACCGCCGTGGGCGATCGTTACGTGCTTGAGGAAATGCTCAAGGGCGATTACTCGCTTGGCGGCGAGCAGTCCGGCCACGTGATTAACCGCGAGTTCGCCACCACCGGCGACGGCACCCTGACCGCACTGACCCTGTGCAACGAGGTCGTCAAGTCCGGCAAGAGCCTGAAGGAGCTCGCCGCCGACTTCCCACAGCTGCCGCAGGCCCTCATCAACGTGCCGAACGTGGACAAGAAAGCCGCTGCCACCAGCAAGCGCATCCAGGATGCCGTGGCCCGCGAGGAGGAACTGCTGGGAGACACCGGCCGTGTGCTGCTGCGCCCCTCCGGCACCGAACCGCTCGTACGCGTGATGGCCGAAGCCGCCACCCAGGCCTACGCCGACGAAGTCTGCACCCGCCTCGCCAAGATCGTCGCCGAAGAACTCGCGCTGTAGCACCCTTCCCTAAGGAAAAACAATGTTTGGAAAGAACGCCAAAGTCGACCTCGAACTCAACCGTGATGTCGAACAACTCATCAAAACCGGCGGCAAGGAGAAGCTCCTGCCCATCGTGCAGGCCGGCGAACCGGTGTTGCGCCAACGGACCGTGGCCTACCATGGCCAGCTTTCCAAGCGTACGCTCGCCAAACTCATCGATACGATGCACACCACCATGCTGGAGGCGCCCGGCGTGGGGCTCGCCGCCACCCAGATCGGCTTGGGGCTCGCGCTCGCCGTGGTCGAAGACCACGTGCGCGACGACGAGGATGATCCGCGCGAAATCGCGGAATTCCCCTTCCACGTGATCATCAATCCGAGCTACAAACCCACCAGCGACAAAACCGCCTCGTTTTACGAAGGCTGCCTGAGCTTCGACGGATACCAGGCCGTGCGTAAGCGTTGGCTCGACATCACCGCCGAATGGGATGATGAAGACGGCAAGCACCACAGCGAGCCGTTGCACGGCTGGCCCGCACGCATCTTCCAGCACGAGACCGATCATTTGAGCGGCGAACTGTATATCGATCGCGCCGAAATCCGTTCGCTGACCACCACCGAAAACCTCGAGGATTATTGGTGCGACGACCCGGTACCCACCGAGGCCGCCGAAGAACTCGGCTTCGCACTATGATCGACCGCACATGGCTGGACGCCGCCAAGGGAGACATTCCCCAATGGGCGGCGTCCATGCCCAAAGACGCCGACGGCACCACCATCGACTGGGACTGGGTGCGTTCTCTGGACCTGGCGCATGGCGTCGGCGCGATACCGGAATCCACCCCACAGTCCATCCACGACGCATTGAAGGCCGACTACGCCACACGCGAGCGTCTGGAATCGATCATCGCCCAATGCAACAACGCATTCATGACCGATTTCGACCGGCTCATCGGCTCCTATCGTCTGCCTCGCGCGCTCGCCTACGCCAATCGTCGGCTCAACGACAACATCAACACGCTGTTGCATCTGGGCGAACAGCAACACCTATGGGCGGTCAGTCGCGAACGGCGGGGGAGGGCCACCATTGCCGTGCTCAAGCCGTACTCCGGCAGCGGCCCGTCGAACGATGACCAAGGCATGCTGGATCTGAGCGGCGAAGCCGGTGGCGCATCTGCCGGAAACACTGCTGCCGAAAACAGCGATGTCAAGTTCCCCACAACAGTCGCCTTGGACGATATCCAAGACCGTACGGCGGCGATTCTTGACGCACGCGCCGAACGGCGTAAGGCCCAGCGCTTCCAGAAGCGTGCGGGCGATGCGGCGATGGCCCGCGCCAATCTCTCCGGCGCGACTTCGCCGGGTGGTGCCGCTCTGCCGGGTGGTGCCGCCGCGTCTGGCAACGCTGCCGGACACCATCCCAAGCCCGACTGGCGCGACGCCTATCTGCCCGGTCGTGACGTGGACGCGGTGATGGGCATCGACATCGAAACCACCGGCATCGATCCGGCGCGTGACTACATCATCGATGTCGGCTTCGAATTCATGAACATGGCCAGTCCGCGCCCGGCCGGCGAACCCGAGACATACGCCTATGAGCAGGGCTATTACGCCGCCGGCGACGCCTACGGCCAGTCCCGTCTCGCTTTTGGCGTGCCGCCGGAAAACGCGGCGCTCGGCAACGCCCTCATCGCCAGACTCACCGGCATCGATGTACGCGGCCGCAGCAGCGAGGCCGGGTACCGACTCTTCGACGAATGGCCCCAAGCCCAGGCCGGCCTGCTCGCGCGGCTTACCCAGCAGCCGTACGTGGCGCATAACGCCACCTTCGAACATAGCTGGTTCATGCTGAACGTCGCCGGATACGCGGAAAGCTACCGCGCCGGGCACATCACCATCATCGATACCCTGCCGATGAGCCGGCAGTGGGACCCCGGCGCGGTACCCACCAACGAGCATCCTTACGGAGACAACACGCTCGACGCCTACGCCAAACGTCAGGGTGCGCTTGATTCCGCCCACAACGAACGCCACCTGGGCCTTGAGGATTCGCACATCATGCTGGTGGCAATGAAACACCATCTGGCGGCGCTGAAAGCGCAAGGGAAAGGGCCGTGGGGGCCCGCCGGCAGGGCGGGCGTCGGCGGCAAGTCCTGCGGTCGTAAGCGGTGAGTACACTATTGGTCTCGTGAGTAACTATCAGGACAGCCGACAGCAGCGTGAGAACCGCCGCCGCACCATCGTGCGTGTGGTGTGCGTCGTCATAGCTGTGGCCATGCTCGGCTCTCTGGTCATCCCGGCGATTTACGCGGGGCTTTGACGTTGCCTTCGCATATTCGTGCCCGCAGTTGAACACGTCTGATGCGAGGGATTCGTGAGGTCGCCCGGCCGACTATCGGCAAGGCAGGCCCGGAACCTTCTGGCAGCATGGATTGCAGGCGGATGCGCGTGTGGCGCGGCAATGCCCGCCAACGCCAGAGGAATGTGCGAAGGCTGTCAACAAGGACGTGACTTCCCAAGGAATCTCAAGGAATCAACAGTAAGGTAAACCACGATGGCAGAATTTGACTTTACCCAGGCGATCGGCGAAGCCCGCGCCAAATACGAATCCATCGCCAAGGCGCTGGACGTCGACCGGCTCAAGGCCGATATCAAGGATCTCGAAACGCAGGCCGCGGCCCCGGGCCTGTGGGATGACCCGGAAAACGCCCAGAAGATCACCAGCCGGCTGTCCGCCGCGGAGTCGCAGCTGAAGCGTCTGAACTCCGCCTCCCAGCGCATCGACGATGTGGAAACGCTCGTCGAACTCGGCCACGAGGAGGGCGACCAGGACTCTCTGGACGAGGCGCAAGGCGAAATCGGCGAGATTCAGAAGGATCTCGACCAGATGGAGATTCAGACCCTGCTCGATGGCGAATACGACGAACGTTCCGCCGTGGTGACCATCCGCTCCGGTGCCGGCGGCGTCGACGCGGCCGACTTCGCGCAGATGCTGTTGCGCATGTACCTGCGCTACTGCGAGCGTAACGGCTTCAAGGCCAAGGTCATGGACACCTCCTACGCCGAAGAGGCCGGCATCAAGTCCGCCACCTTCCAAGTGGACGCCCCCTACGCTTACGGCCGTCTGTCCGTGGAGGGCGGCACCCACCGTCTGGTACGTATCTCCCCGTTCGACAACCAGGGCCGCCGCCAGACCAGCTTCGCCGCCGTGGAAGTGGTGCCGCTGGTCGAGGCCACCGACCATATCGACATTCCGGATACGGACATCCGCGTGGACACCTACTGTTCCTCCGGCCCCGGCGGCCAGGGCGTGAACACCACGTACTCGGCCGTGCGCATCACCCACCTTCCCACCGGCATCGTGGTGACCATGCAGGATGAGCGTTCACAGATTCAGAACCGTGCCTCCGCCATGGCCGTGCTCCAGTCCCGACTGCTCGTGCTGCGCCACGAGGAGGAGGCCAAGAAGAAGAAGGAGCTCGCCGGTGACATCAAGGCCAGCTGGGGCGATCAGATGCGCTCCTACGTGCTGCACCCCTACCAGATGGTCAAGGACCTGCGCACCGGCTACGAAACCAGCCAGACTCAGGCCGTGTTCGACGGCGACATCAACGCGTTCATCGAGGCCGGCATCCGCTGGCGCCATGAACAGCGCCGCGCCGCCGAAACCGAGGAGTAGATAGCATTATGGCACTGATCTCACTGGACAATGTGTCCAAGATCTATCCCAAAGGCACCCGACCGGCGCTTGACGACATCAACCTCGATATTGAACGCGGTGATTTCGTGTTCCTTGTGGGTGCGTCCGGCTCCGGCAAGACCACGCTCTTGAGCCTGCTGTTGCGCGAGGAAGAGGCCACCAACGGCGAGATTCGCGTGGCCGGCAACGATCTGCGGCGCATCACCAACCGTCAAGTGCCGCAGTACCGCCGTTCGCTGGGCTTCGTGTTCCAGGATTACAAGCTGCTCAATAACAAAACCGTATGGGAGAACGTGGCGTTCGCCCTTGAGGTGATCGGCACGCGGCGGTCCACCATCAAATCGTTGGTGCCCAAGGTGCTGGATACCGTGGGACTCACCGGCAAGGAAAAGAACTATCCGCATGAGCTCTCCGGTGGCGAACAGCAACGTGTGGCCATCGCCCGCGCCTACGTGAATCACCCGCAGATTCTGCTGGCCGACGAGCCCACCGGCAACCTCGACCCGACCACTTCGCTGGGCATCATGGAAGTGCTGGACGCCATCAACCGCACCGGCACCACCATCGTCATGGCCACGCATAACGAAGAGATCGTCAACTCGATGCGCAAGCGCGTGGTCGAACTGCACAACGGCAAGATCGTGCGTGACGAGGCTCATGGCTCCTACGATTCCGCCCTGTTCTTCCCGGATGCCGAAGTCGAAGCCAAGTCCGACGCCGCCCATCATGTGCTGGCGGCGGCGACCAAGGCCATCGAGGGCAGTGACGAGCCGTCCGAAGGCATCGCCCGTTTGGCCAATTCCGTGCATTCCGGCCGCACCGGCCGCTATGGCGAGACGTTTGCGCCGCTGGAAGACACGCTGACCTGGGGCAAGGGCATTCCGTTGGACGAGCAGGCCGCCGCCCTGGAAAGCACCCAGGCGTTCGACCCGTTCAAGGACGAGTCCGGCGAGACCGCCGCGGTTGCCGATACGTCAGTGTCATCCGCCGCCGAGCCGCCGGCCCCGCCGGAGCCGCCCGCACCGCCGGAACCGCCCGCACCGCCGGCCAACGAGCAGTCCGCCGCCGAGCAGCCTGCTGACGAGCAGTCCGCCGGCGAGCAGTCCGCCGCAGACCAAACATCCGACGATCAACCCGCTGAGGGCGCGAAGGAGTAAGGGAGATCATCATGCGAGCACGATTCATTCTGTCCGAGACGTGGGCCAACCTCACCCGTAACCTGTCGATGCTGCTGTCGCTGACGCTGGTCACCTTCATCTCATTCCTGTTCATCGGCGCTTCGGTGCTTACTCAGGCGCAGATCACCAAAGCCAAGGGCGACTGGTACGACAAGGTCGAGGTCGTGGTGTGGCTATGCCCCGACGGCACCAGCCAGTCCGCGAACTGTGCTTCCGGCAAATCGCCCTCAGCCAATGAGATCACGGCATTGCAGAAAACCATTCGCGATGAACTCAACGACGTGGTCTCCGACATCGACTATGTCAGCAAGCAGGATTTCTACGACAACACCTTCACCAAGCAGTACCCGAACGGTGAATTCCAAGGCCGTACGCTGACCGCGGACGATATGCAGGACTCCCTCTGGCTCAAGCTCAAGGATCCCACCAAATATCAGGTGGTCTCCGAAGTGCTCTCTGGCAAGGAGGGTGTGGAAGACGTTACCGATCAGCGCCAGATCTTCGACCCGGTGTTCGCCGTGCTCAACCGAGCCACGGCGGTTACGGCTGTGCTCGCCGGCGTGATGGTGGTGGTCGCCATCCTGCTGACCGGAACCACCATTCGCATGTCCGCCGCATCCAGACGAACTGAAACCGAAATCATGAGGTACGTGGGTGCCTCGAACTGGACGATTCGTCTGCCGTTCATTCTGGAGGGCACCATCGCCTCGCTGATCGGCTCGGTGCTCTCGTGCCTGATGCTTTCGGCCATCGTCAACGTGTTCATCACCGGCTGGCTGGCGAAATCCGTTACATGGATTCCTTATGTGAATCAGCTCACGGTACTGGTGATATCGCCGTTCCTGGTTGTGGGCGCGATACTGCTGTCCATCATCGCTTCAACCATCTCGTTGCGGCGTTATTTGAGGGCGTAACGCGACCGGCTTACCCGCGAGAAATGTGATGACATCGTGTGCAAGCCTCTCAGGTTCGCATGTTATGGTATTGGCTTAAGTGAGCGAAAGGACTATTCACATATGACGAATGTACGTGTGATCAAGCCCGCACTGGCGGCACTGGTGGCCGCCGCAGCCTGTGTGGGAGGTCTGGCGTTCAGCTCGGCACAGCCTGCCCAGGCAGACGCCTATTCCGACCTGATCAATGCGCAGAACCAGCACGCCGCGTCGGTACAGCGCGAGGCCGAACTCAAGCAGCAGCTGGCCGGTGCCAGCCAGGACCTGACGAATAAGGTACTTGAGCTGGACGATCTGACCAACAACAAGATTGTCGCCGCCCAGAACAAGGTCACGCAGGCCAACGAGGATGCCGCCACCGCTCAGGACGAGGCCGATGCCGCATCCGGACGTCTTTCCGCCGCGCAGAAAGACAAGGAGACGCTTGAGGAGCAGATCAAGCAGACCGGCAAGGACTACGATGACGCGCACGCCGCCGTGGCCCAGCTGGCCCGTGACGAGATGCACGGCTCGAATGCTTCCGACGTGATGAGCGTGGTGACGGGTGCCACCAGCACACAGGACTTCGTCAATTCCATGCAGTCCCGGGACGCGTTGTCCCGCAACGAGGCGAATGCGGCTTCCTCCGCCGCGACCTCACTGAGCACGTCGAAGAATCGTGGCGAACGCTTGGCGGCCATCGAAAAGCAGATCGCTGTGCTCAAGACCCAGGCCGATGAGAAGGCCGCTTCCGCACAGACCGCCGCCGAAACCGCGCAAAGCGAACGTGACGCTTTGGATAAGCTGCGCCAGGAAGGCGAAGCAAGGCGTGACGAACTTTCTTCCATGATCGACAGTCTGGATTCCCAATCCGCCAAGCAGGCGGCCCAGACCGTACTGATCGCCTCCCAGGTCGATTCCTACAATCGTCAGTACCAGAAGGAACAGCAGGACGCCGCCAACCGGGTGGATACCGGTAACCAGGGCGGTACGCCGTCTACTCCGGTGACTCCTACTCCTACTCCCACTCCCACACCGACGCCGACGCCGACCCCCACTCCGACGGTTCCTGGCGGTGGCGGCAGCAGTAGCAGCGGCGGCCAAGGCACGTCAAACGGTGATTACGGCAACGCCTATGCCACCGGCCAGTGCACGTATTGGGCGTATGAACGCCGTAAGCAGATGGGCATTGGCACGCCGTCCTATCTCGGCAATGGCGGCGACTGGTGGCGCAACGCCCCCTCGTACGGCTTGCGCGTGGACCACAACCCTCAGGTCGGTGCGGCGCTCTCCTTCCTGCCTGGTCAGGATGGTGCCGACGGTACCTATGGCCATGTTGCCGTAGTCGAAGCCGTGTATGGCGACGGCACATTCCAGATTTCCGAAATGAACTGGGGTGGTCCGTGGATCATGCACTACCGCACCTTGACCAATTTGGGTCAGTACTGGTTCGTCCACTGATCGGTTGGTTCGGCCGATATATGCGGTTGAAGGGTTCCTCTTGAAGAGGAACCTTTTTTCGTATTCGAGGCCGGTCCGTGATATCGTCGGATGTTGCGTTGCTACCCACGAGTTGCTACTCACGAGTTATCGCCCACGAAAGGAGGAGACATGCCCAAGGAAACCGGTGAGAAACTCATCGTCCAGAACAAGAAGGCCCGGCATGACTATGCCATCGAAGACAAGTATGAGGCAGGGCTGGCCCTGACCGGCACCGAGGTCAAGTCGTTGCGCGAAGGCCGCGCATCGCTGTCCGAGGCGTTCATCTCCATTGACCGCCGTGGCGAGATGTGGCTGGAGGGCGCGAACATCCCCGAATACCTGAACGGCACATGGAACAACCATGCGCCCAAGCGCAAGCGCAAGCTGCTGCTGCACCGACTGCAGATCACCAAGCTCGCCCGCGGCATCGAGGCCAAGGGATACACGATTGTGCCGCTGAGCCTGTACTTCAAGGACGGTCGCGTCAAGGCGGAGATCGCACTGGCCCGAGGCAAGAAGGAATTCGACAAACGCCAGGCCCTGCGCGAAGAGCAGGACAAGCGCGAAGCCCTACGCGCCATGCGCTACGCCAACATGCGCCACTAGTCCCGTCCCTTGGCTCCCCTCCGGAGGGGAGCCAAGAGTAGGATGTCCGCGTTGTGGGCCATTTCGCCCACGATTAACGCTTCCGTAGCATTGCACTCCTACGCTCTGGAACCATCTGGGAAACATACCCGCCCAGCTGACTATCCGGAGAGAGGAAATCTAATGTCTCTAAGCAAGGGAATACAATCCGCTGCGGCCGCCGCCCTGAGCGCGGCCATGCTGATCGCCGTGGCGGCCTGTGGCACGACTGACAGCACCGACACCGCATCCAAGAGCGGCGATTCATCCAAGGACTCGTCCAGCACTTCGATTCAGGACTTCGACACCAGCAGCATCCAGAAGGACGACGAAATCGCCGCACTGCTGCCCGATTCCGTCACCGGCGACGGCACGCTGACCGTCGGCACCGATACCTCTTACGCTCCGGCCGAATTCCTGGCCGAAGACGGCAAGACCCCGGTTGGCTTCGACGTCGACCTGTCCAAGGCCATCGCCGCTGTATTCGGCCTGAAGGAAGAAACCATCTCCTCCACCTTCGACTCCATCATTCCGTCCGTGGGCTCCAAGTACGACCTCGGCATCTCCTCCTTCACCGTGACCAAGGAGCGCATGCAGGCCGTCGACTTCGTCACCTACTTCAAGACCGGCTCCACCTACGTGGTGCGGAAAGGCAACCCGAACAAGGTCGACTCCTCGAACCTGTGCGGCGTGAAGGTGGCCGTGCAGACCGGCACCACGCAGGAAGAGGAAGTCAACAAGGCCAACGAGCAGTGCAAGGCGGACGGCAAGGATGCCATCGACATCCAGTCCTCCAAGCTGCAGACCGATGTGACCACCGCCGTGGCTTCCGGCAAGGCCTCCATCTTCTACGCCGATTCCACGGTGTCCGCCTACGCCATCAAGCAGACCGGCGACACCTTGGAGGTGCTCGGTGAAGACACCGGTGTGGTGCCCGAGGCCGTGGCCATCAAGAAGGGCGACACCAAGACCGCCGAAGCCGTGCAGAAGGCCATCCAAAAGCTGATGGGTGACGACACCTACAAGAAGATCCTCGACACTTGGGGTGTTGGCTCCGGTGCCATCGACAAGGCTGAGATCAACCCGGCCGACGCCGCCTGATTGCCAGGTGTCCCTGTTCGCTCCCGCTGGCGGGAGCTGTCGCCGAAGGCGACTGAGGGTGGTCTGTAGCATAACAGCCACCAGCAGTTGTATTCTTATGCGACGGCCTCCCAGTGGGAGCATTCGTATATGTATACGTTATAATGTATATTTATACCTGATTATTGATAGCCGCTATAGGGCGGCTCCACAGAGAAGAAGAGAGAGATCATGCAGTTCAACAAGCTGAAGACCATTGCGGCCGCCGCCTTGAGCGTGGCCATGCTGTTCTCCGCCGCGGCTTGCGGCACCTCCGACAAGGCGAGCGACTCCGGTTCCGATAAGGGCGGTTCCTCCAAGTCGGTCACCATCACCAGCTACGACATGAGCTCCGTGAAGAAGGACGATGCAATCGCCGCACTGCTGCCAGAATCCGTGACCAAGGACGGCAAGCTCACCATCGGCACCAACCCCTCCTACGCCCCGGCCGAATTCCTCGACGCCGACGGCAAGACCCAGATCGGCTACGACATGGATTTCGCCCGCGCCATGGGCAACCTCTTCGGTCTCGAGACCGAAATCGTCTCCTCCAACTTCGATACGATCATTCCGGCCATCGGCTCCAAGTACGATCTGGGCATCGCCGCCTTCACCATCACCAAGGAGCGCATGGAATCCGTAGACTTCGTCTCCTACTTCACCGCAGGCATGGGCTATGCAGTGGCCGCAGGCAACCCCAAGAACGTCGACGAGAACGACCTGTGCGGTCTGAACGTTGCCGTCGAGACCGGCACCGTCGAGGAAGAGGCCATCAACAAGACCGCCAAGCAGTGCAAGGCGGACGGCAAGAAAGACATCACCATCCAGTCCTCCAAGCAGCAGACCGACGCCACCACCGCTGTGGTGACCGGCAAGGCCGACGTCTTCTTCGCCGATTCCCCGGTTGTCGGCTACGCCATCGCCCAGACCGATGGTCAGCTGGAACAGCTCGGCGAGGACTTCGATGAAGTGCCGAACGCCATCGCCATCAAGAAGGGCGATTCCCAGACCGCCGAAGCCGTGCAGAAGGCCATGCGAAAGCTCATGGACGACGGCACCTACACCAAGATTCTCCAGCACTGGGGCGTCGAATCCGGCGCACTGGACAAGGCCGAAATCAACCCGGCCGTCGAATAGTCGACAATCTATCGCGAAAATTCGAATGGGGCGCACTGTTTGTAACACAGTCGCCCCATTCGTGCACTAAGGTTCAACGCTAGTTGCAACTTGCAGTTCAGGCTGCCCAACACATCCAAGGAACCAAATTATGGCGAAGAAAGAAGTCGACGGTGAGGGACTGAACATCCCCAACCGCATCAAGGCGCTGCCGGTCAAGCGCCCCGGCCCGATTGTGGCCGCAGTGATTGTGGTGCTGCTCGCCGCGATGCTCATTCAAGGCTTGATTACCAATCCGCGACTGGATTGGCCCACCGTCTGGAAGTACCTGTTCAACGAGAACGTGCTTGAAGGCATTCGCTATACCTTGGAGCTCACCGTGATCTCCATGGTCGTGGCGATCATCCTGTCGGTGATTCTCGCCATCATGCGCAAATCCATCAATCCGGTGCTGCGCGGCGTCAGCTGGTTCTTCATCTGGTTCTTCCGCGGCACGCCTGTGTACACGCAGCTCATTTTCTGGGGTCTGTTCGCCGTGCTGATTCCCAAGATTAGCCTCGGCATTCCGTTCACCTCGGTGGAGTTCTGGAGCATCGACTCCAACGTGGTGGTCACCGCATTCAACGCCGCATGGATTGGTTTGGCTCTGAACGAGGCCGCCTACCTGTCCGAAATCGTGCGTGCCGGCCTTGAAGCCGTGGACCCCGGCCAGACCGAGGCGGCCAAGGCATTGGGCATGAACCGCACGCTCATCATGCGCCGCATCGTGCTGCCGCAGGCTATGCGCATCATCATCCCGCCCACCGGCAACGAGACCATCGGCATGCTGAAGACCACCTCGCTGGTCACCGCCGTGCCGTTCACCCTCGAACTGCAGTTCGCCACCAACGCCATCGCCAACCGTATCTACAAGCCGATTCCGCTGCTTCTCGTGGCCTGCTTCTGGTACCTGCTGATCACCTCCATTCTGATGGTTGTGCAGTCCCGCCTTGAGGCGCACTTCGGCAAGGGCTTCAACGCCCGCCCGGTGGGCACCAAGGGCAAGCAGCCGCCATACGATCCGCCGTACCCCGGCAAGTCTGACGGTGAGCCGAAGGACGATGTGAACAAAATCAATCAGACCACCTTCGCTGGGCTGAATGCGTAAGGCGGGAGCGAGAATTATGACTACGAACGACATCACCAACTCCGCTCCGGTCGTGCGCAAGGCGGCTGACGGTTCCGTGATTCCTGCTGTCAAGGCCGTGCAGGTGCACAAGGCGTTTGGGCCGCTGCATGTGCTCAAGGGCATCGATCTAACCGTTATGCCCGGTACTGTGACCGTGATTCTGGGGCCCTCCGGTTCCGGCAAGTCCACGTTCCTGCGTCTGATCAACCAGCTGGAAACCCTGACCGGCGGTTCCATCGAGGTGGACGGCGAACTCATCGGCTACAAGCACGTGACCAAAAACGACCAGGACATGCTGCAGACCCTGGACGATAAGGAGATCGCCGCACAGCGCTCTCGCCTCGGCATGGTGTTCCAGCGCTTCAACCTGTTCCCGCACATGACCGCGCTGGAAAACGTGATGGAAGCCCCGATTCATGTGCAGCACCAGTCCAAGAAAGCCGCCCGTGACCTGGCCGTGGCCGAGCTTCAGCGCGTCGGTCTGGGCGATCGCATGGACTATTATCCCTCCCAGCTGTCGGGCGGTCAGCAGCAGCGCGTGGCCATTGCCCGTGCTCTGGCCATGAAGCCGGAGATCATGCTCTTCGATGAGCCGACCTCCGCCCTTGACCCCGAACTGGTGGGCGAGGTGCTCAACGTCATGCGTTCCTTGGCCAAGGAAGGCATGACCATGGTGTGCGTGACCCACGAAATCGGCTTCGCCCGCGAAGTCGCCGACCAGATCGTGTTCATGGACGGTGGCGTAGTCGTAGAAAAGGGCGGCCCCGACATCATCGACCACCCCACCGAGCCTAGGTTTAAGGACTTCCTACAGCACGTGCTGTAGGAAGGCTGTTATGTTACCTCAGCACTGTCGTGCGTCGGCGTCGCCTACGGGGAGCCCACTGGGCTCTCCGCTTTACGGCTCCGTCTACAGCACGTGCTGTAGGAATGCTCGTTGTTGCAGCTCCAAAAGCGTGCGCTGATGAACTCAGCGTACGTTTTTTGCGACGCCTAATCGCACTCCCATCTCGTGAAGAACGTACGCTGAGTGGTAGTCAGTGTACGGTTTTCACGAAGGGACATGTTCCAATCCTGCAAAGGCGGCGGGTTGGATTCGCTTTGCGCAATAATCGTCCGCTAGGCTGGTGAGCCATGTGTGGAATCGTTGGATACGCGGGAAATATTGAAACGGCATGCGGCAAGCCTTTGGAGGTCTGTCTGCAAGGCCTGGAACGTCTGGAATACCGAGGCTATGACTCGGCCGGTGTGGCGCTGACCGCGCCCGGCATGGATAAGGTGGTCGTGCGCAAGAAGGCCGGCCGTTTGAAGAACCTGGTCGGAGACATCGAGCGTAAGCCGATGCCGCTTGCCACGGTGGGCATCGGCCACACGCGCTGGGCCACCAACGGCGAGCCGAGCGACGTGAACGCCCACCCGCACACCAGCATGGACGGCAAGGTGGCCATCATCCATAACGGCATCATCGAAAACGCCTCTCAGCTGCGTCTCGACCTGCAAGCCGAAGGCTACCGATTCGCCTCTGCCACCGACACTGAGGTGGCCGCTAAGCTGCTCGGCAAAATCGTGGACAAGATTATCGCGGACGAAGGCAAGCCAGACCTGTTCAAGGCTGTGTGCCGCATGGCCCGCATGCTTGAAGGCGCGTTCACCATTCTGGCCACCGACTGCCGCCAGCCGGACATCGTGGCCGGAGCCCGCCATGATTCGCCGCTGGTCGTGGGCCTTGGCGAGGGGGAGAACTTCCTCGGTTCCGACGTCGCCGCATTCGTGGCCTACACCAAGCGCGCCATGGAAGTCGGCCAGGATCAGGCCGTATGCGTGTCCGCCGACAAGGTCATCGTCACCGATTTCAACGGCAACGTGGTCGAAAACCCGAAGACCTACACCGTGGATTGGGATGCTTCGGCCGCCGAAAAGGGCGGCTGGGATTCCTTTATGGACAAGGAGATCCACGAAGACCCTGCCGCAGTGCAGCGCACCCTGCTTGGCCGCTTCGATACGAATGGCGGCATCACCCTTGATGAAGTGCGTATCGACGAACACGACTTCAAGGCCATCGACAAAATCATCGTCGTGGCCTGCGGCACCGCCAGCTACGCCGGCCAGGTAGCCAAATACGCCATCGAACACTGGGTGCGTATCCCTGTGGAAATCGAACTCGCGCACGAATTCCGTTACCGTGACCCGATTCTGACCCCGCGTACGCTCGTGGTGGCCATTTCTCAGTCCGGCGAAACCATGGATACGCTGATGGCCCTGCGCCACGCGCGCGAACAGGGGTCCAAGGTGCTGGCCATCTGCAACACGCAGGGTGCCTCCATTCCGCGCGAATCCGACGCCGTGCTCTACACACACGCCGGCCCGGAAGTTGCCGTGGCATCCACCAAGGCGTTCGTGGCGCAGATCACAGCCGCCTACCTGCTGGGCCTGTATCTGGCGCAGGTCAAGGGCGCGATGTTCCGCGATGAGATTCATCAGGTGCTCGACTCCCTGAAAGACATGCCGCGCAAGATTCAGTGGGTGCTCGACACCCAGCCCAAGACCATCCAGGCGGCCGCCGAGCGCATGGTGAACGCCAACTCCTTCTTGTTCCTCGGCCGCCACGTGGGCTACCCGGTGGCGCTTGAGGGCGCGTTGAAGCTCAAGGAGATCGCCTACACGCTCACCGAGGGCTTCGCGGCCGGCGAGCTCAAGCATGGACCGATCGCGCTGGTGGACGAGGGTGAGCCCGTGGTGTTCATCGTGCCGCCACAGCGCGGCCGAAATGTGTTGCACGCCAAGGTGATCTCCGGTATCGAGGAGGTCAAGGCTCGTGGCGCGTACATCATCGTCGTGGCCGAGCAGGGCGACCCGGATGTGGAACGGTACGCTGACGTGGTGTTCTGGCGCCCCGCCTGCCCAACGCTGATGAGCCCGCTGGTTGACGTGGTGCCGCTGCAGCTGTTTGCCATGGACATGGCAAAGCTCAAGGGCTACGACGTGGACAAGCCCCGCAACCTCGCCAAGTCCGTGACCGTTGAGTAAGCCACATCGGTATGTGATTGACGAGCCTCATGTTCCGTTTGAGATGGACGTGCTGTATGAGGACGAGCGAATCATCGTGGTGGACAAGCCGCATTTTCTGGCCACCATGCCGCGCGGCATGTGGTATCGGCAGACCGCGCTGATCCGATTGCGTGAGCGGCTGGGGGAGCCGGACATCACGCCAGCGCACCGATTGGACCGCATGACCGCCGGCGTATTGGTGTTCGTGCGGGATCCGGCCTGCCGCGGCGCGTATCAGATGCTGTTCCAGAACCGGCAGGCCGTCAAGGTCTATGAATGCCTGGCGCCCTGCCGGCCAATCAGCCGCCCGCGATTCGGCACGATCATACAGGTCGAGCCGTCACGCCCGTTCCCATTGCTGCGCCGATCGCACATCACCAAGGAACACGGCACGATGGCCGCATTCGAGGAACCGGGTTTGGCCAACGCCGAAACCCTCATCGAGCGCGGCGACCTCTGTTTCCCTCCCGCTGGCGGGAGGTGGCGCGAAGCGCCGGAGGGTGGTCCCCATCCGGGAAATCACCCCATCTGCCGCTACACACTCCACCCGCGCACCGGCAAAACCCACCAATTGCGCGTCCACATGAATTCGCTCGGCCTGCCCATCGTGGGCGACGACTTCTACCCACGCATCCAGACGCGCCCCTACGACGATTTCAGCCAACCATTGCAGTTGGTAGCACGCATGCTGCGATTCGCCGACCCAATAACAGGCGAGAAGCGCGAATTCGTTTCCCGTGTGCCGCTTAAGATCTGATTTCTTATGCATTGAGAGTGTTTTCGCTCATGGTGTCACCATTCATAGAGTTCGGTGGGCTGCGGGGTTTTGCGGACATCCAGCGACAAGCCAAGCTCAGTCAGGGCGCTGAGAATGGTGGAGAATCCGGGATTGGGGACTCGGGCGTGTTCAAAGTACGCGTGCTCCCATTTGTTCCAACGCTTCTCGCCAACCGCGGGCGCGGCTTTCGGCGGCGCGCGAGGTGGACGGTCCGGCAATGTGGTAGACGGTCTTGTGCCCCTTGCTCATCAGGTAATCGACGATAGCGGTCGAGCAGCCATACTGGTCGGCGTCAACGGTGGGGCAGTGGTCGGCGGCGGATTCGCAGATGAGCACGACTGGAAGTTCTCGCGGAGGCTGGTATCCGACGAAATCGGAGATGCGTTCCTCCAGCACTACGATGACACCATCCACCGGCTGACGCTGCATGCGATCGATGGCGGCGGAAAGCGTGCGTTCCGCACCGTGGCGCATGGTCTGGATGGTGACTGAATAATCGTCATCGGCCGCGTTGGCCACAATAGAATCAAGGATCCCAACAAAGGCTCAGAACCCAAAGCACCACATCCAGTCCTCAATCACTACTAACAACGAAGGAGGCACCTATGCAGATATTCGCATTGTTGAGAATTGTGCAGGTGCCTCCTTGTGCGTCTGTACAACGTGAGAAATTTATTCCCGTAGACGCAGATTATCGATAAAATTCAATAAAGGAACTGAATCATCATGGAACGTAAAGAGTTCAAGTGGCCGCAGCCACTTGCGGGCAACAAGCCCCGCATCTGGTACGGCGGCGATTACAACCCCGACCAATGGCCTGAGGAAGTGTGGGACGAAGATGTAGCCCTCATGCAGCAGGCCGGCATCAACCTCGTCTCCGTAGCCATCTTCTCCTGGGCCAAGCTTGAGCCCGAAGAAGGCGTGTACGACTTCGATTGGCTCGACCGCGTCATCGACAAGCTCGGCAAGGCCGGCATCGCCGTCGATCTCGCCTCCGGCACCGCATCCCCGCCGATGTGGATGACCCAGGCCCACCCGGAGATCCTCTGGGTCGACTACCGCGGCGACGTCTGCCAGCCCGGTGCCCGCCAGCACTGGCGCGCCACCAGCCCGGTCTTCCTTGACTACGCGCTCAACCTGTGCCGCAAGATGGCCGAGCACTACAAGGACAACCCCTATGTGGTCTCTTGGCATGTGAGCAACGAGTACGGCTGCCACAACCGCTTCGACTATTCCGAAGACGCCGAGCGCGCCTTCCAGAAGTGGTGCGAGAAGAAGTACGGCACCATCGACGCCGTCAACGACGCCTGGGGCACCGCCTTCTGGGCGCAGCGCATGAACAATTTCTCCGAGATCATCCCGCCGCGCTTCATCGGCGATGGCAACTTCATGAACCCGGGCAAACTGCTTGACTGGAAGCGCTTCAGCTCCGACGCCCTGCTCGACTTTTACAAGGCCGAGCGCGACGCCCTGCTCGAAATCGCCCCCAAGCCGCAGACCACCAACTTCATGGTCTCCGCCGTCGGTACCGGCATCGATTACGACAAGTGGGGTTACGACGTGGACTTCGTGTCCAACGATCACTACTTCACGCCTGGCGAAGCCCACTTCGACGAGCTGGCTTACTCGGCCTCCCTGTGCGACGGCATCGCCCGCAAGAATCCGTGGTTCCTCATGGAGCACTCCAGCTCCGCCGTCAATTGGCGCCCGATCAACTATCGCGTCGAACCCGGCGAATTGGTGCGCGACTCCCTGGCCCACTTGGCCATGGGCTCCGACGCCATCTGCTACTTCCAGTGGCGCCAGTCCAAGGCCGGTGCCGAGAAGTGGCACTCTTCGATGGTTCCTCACGCGGGCCCCGACTCCCAGATCTTCCGCGATGTGTGCGAGCTGGGTGCCGACCTCAACAAGCTTGCTGACGAGGGACTGCTGAGCACCAAGCTGGTCAAGTCCAAGGTCGCCGTCGTCTTCGATTACGAGTCCCAGTGGGCTACGGAACACACCGCCACGCCTACTCAGGAGGTGCGCCATTGGACCGAGCCGCTCGCGTGGTTCCGCGCGCTGGCGGACAACGGTCTCACCGCCGACGTGGTGCCGGTTCGCGGCCCCTGGGACGAGTACGAAGCCGTCGTGCTGCCGAGCCTGACCATCCTGTCTGAAGAGACCACGCGCCGCGTGCGCGAGTATGTGGCGAACGGCGGCAAGCTGTTCGTGACCTACTACACCGGTCTGGTGGACGACAAGGATCACGTCTGGCTGGGTGGCTACCCCGGTTCCATCCGTGACGTGGTGGGCGTGCGCGTTGAGGAATTCGCCCCGATGGGAAACGACTTCCCCGGTGCCATGGACCACCTTGACTTGGACAACGGAACCGTGGCGCACGATTTCGCCGACGTGATCACCTCCGTGGCTGATACCGCTCACGTGGTCGCCTCCTTCAAGGCAGATACGTGGACCGGTTTCGACGGCGCTCCCGCCATCACCGTCAACGACTTCGGCGACGGCAAGGCCGCATACGTCGGTGCCCGTCTCGGCCGTGAGGGCTTGGCCAAGAGCCTGCCCGCGCTGCTGGAGGAACTCGGCATCGAGACTTCGGCTGAGGACGATCGCGGTGAAGTGCTGCGCGTCGAGCGTGCGGACGAAACTGGCGAGAACCACTTCGTGTTCCTGTTCAACCGCACCCACGATGTTGCTGTCGTGGACGTGGAAGGCGAACCGCTGGTCGCCTCGCTGGCCCAGGTCAACGAGTCCGAGCATACGGCCGCCATCCAGCCCAACGGCGTACTCGTCGTCAAGCTGTAAAACCGCGCATAGCGCCTAATTACTCAACGGCTCCCTTGCTGCTCATCGCAGCAGGGGAGTCGTTTTCGTATCTCCAGCAAAGTCGGGTAGGGTGGTCACCGTGCGAGGCAAAAACAGAGTGACGATGGCGGACGTGGCCCATGAGGCCGGTGTTTCGGTAGCCTCGGTGTCTAATTTTCTGAACAAACAGCCATATATGAGCGAGGCGATGGCCGCGCACAGCGCGGACGGGCTCATCTTAAGCCCTCTGATGATGACGGTTGACGATATCGCGGCTTTGGATGGCGATTACCCGCTCGTGCTGTTGGGTGAACGTTTGTTCGGCGTCAACGCGCCGCACGTGGTGATTCGCAATCGCGAAGGGGCCGCCGCCGCGACCTCGTTCGATACACAAAGCCCCGTGACGAATCCCGTCACGGGGCTTTTACCGTTTTAAGCCCCGCCTAGTACACTCGTCACCATGCGAGTGATCGGACAGCGAATCAAAAGAATGGCAACCATAGCAGTGACTGCCATCCTTTCCGTATCCTTGGCCTCGTGCGGGCAGTCCATCACCGACAACCGCACGGAAATCAGCGTATGGAGCTGGGAACCGAGCATGGGGGAGGTCATCCGCCGTTTCGAAAAAGCCAATCCGGACATCCGCGTGAAATGGACCAACATCTCCGGCTATGGCAATCTCAACACCGCCATTCAGGACGGTTACGGCACGCCGGACGTGGCTCAAATCGAATACTACGCACTGCTGCAGTACGCGGTCTCCGGTCAATTGCTTGATCTGACCGACAAAATCGGCTCGGATTATTCCAGCTTCTTTACCCTCGGCACATGGTCGTCCGTGCAGCTCGCCGGCCGTACCTACGGGTTGCCCATGGATTCGGGCCCGATGGGCTTCTTCTATAACGAAGACGTATTCCGCCAAGCCGGCGTGGACGCCACCAAGATCAAGACCTGGAATGACTACTACGAAGCCGCCAAAAAGCTCAAGGAGATCGGCGTGTACATCGCCGCCGACTCGGGCGATGGCAGCTTTTACGATGCCATGGTCTGGCTCGCCGGCGGCCAGCCGTTCCACACGTCGGCCGACGGCAAAACCGTGACCATCGATTTGGATGAGGACGCCGGCACCCAACGGTTCACCGAATTCTGGCAGAAAATGATCGATGAAGGTCTCGTGGACACCACCTCCGCCACATGGTCCGACCGATGGAAGCGCCGTGTGGGCACCGGTACCATCGCCTCCATATTCTCCGGAGCCTGGATGTCGTCGCTGCTGCTGTCCAATGTGCCGGGCGCGGCCGGTCTGTGGCGCGTGGCTCCCATGCCCACCTATGATGGCCAGCCCACCAACGCCGAAAGCGGCGGGTCGGCACTGACCGTACTGCAATTGACCCGTAAGCCGGATGCGGCTTATCGTTTCGTGGACTTTGTGGCGCATGACGCCCAAGGCATTAGCGCGCGTGTGGATGGCGGTGCTTTCCCAGCCGATTACGCCACCCTGAATTCCGCTGATTTTTTGGATAAAACCACGATTACCAATGACCGTGGCATTGAAATCCCGTATTTCGGCGGGCAGAAGTTCAACCGTGTACTGTCGGAGGCCGCCGAGGATGTGTCGGTCGGATACCAGTATCTGCCGTTCGAGGTGTATGCGCGCAGTGACTTCAAATCGGCGGTGGGCCAGTCATACGAATGGTCCAGCAGTTTCCACGCCTATCAGCAGCGACAGGAAGCCATTGAGATGGGCATGAAGGACGAGGAAGGCAACCCGCTCGAACCATTAGAGAAGCCCGGCAAGAAAGTCAGTCTCTCCGACGGCCTGGCCCAATGGCAGAAAGACCTCCGAGAATACGGCCTCAATCAGGGCTTTACGATTCAGTAGGGATTCGGGGTTGGATCGGAATCGACCGCGCTATACGCGGCCGATTCCTGCATACTACGTCACTTCACATTGCGCGAGTAGATGTGCGCCATGCCCTTGAAAATCAAATCCGGGTCATACACGTCAATCAGCTCGGTGTCATTCTCAAACACTCGACCGAGGCCACCGGTGGTGATCACTTTGAAATCCTCACCTCCGAGCTCTTTGCGGAACTGACGAATCGTGCGCTCCACACCGCCCAAGAACGTGTAATACAAACCGGCCTGCATGCAGATCTTGGTGTTGGTGCCCAGAATCGTATCCGGTCGCGTAATTTCCACTTCCGGCAGCTGGGCCGTATCTCCCCACAGAGCGGCCGCACCGGCACGGATGCCGGTGGTGATGACGCCGGAATCGACCACGCCCTTGTCGCTCACGTGCGTGAACGTGGTGGCGGTGCCGAAATCAGCCACCAGAACTGGGCCGCCATACTCGTAATAGGCACCGGCGCAGTCGGCCAGAATATCCGCACCCAGCGATTTCGGATCGTCAACGCGCACGTTCATACCGGTCTTGATGCCCGGTCCCACCACCATCGGATCAATGTCGAGGAATTTGACGATGGACGAACGGAAAGAGTGCATCACTTTCGGCACCACCGAACAGATAATCACATCGTCCACATCGGATGGCTGAAAACCGCTCATTCTCAGGAATTCAGTCAGAAACAGCCCATACTCATCAGACGTATGGTTGGCTTTGGTGGTGATGCGGTAGGTGCCGGCGATGGCATCGCCATCCAAAAAGCCCAGCACGATGTTCGTATTGCCGATATCAACGGCGACCAGCATGATAACCCTCCAGATTCAAGATGGATTTCATGCGCAATTCTACAGTCCCATGGCTATGATGGCCTGCGGTGGTCGACCCAGCGTGGCGGCCAACCGTAGAACACAACATATATAGAGGAAGAACCATGTCTCAAAACAATGGTGCGCACGTCGAAGACGGCGCAACCACAGATGCGAGCCTTGCCTCGCGCGCAAAGAATCCGAAAAAAAGCGGCCCGAAGTGGTGGCTGATCTCACTGATTGCCATCATCGTGGCAGTGGCGGTCGTCATCGGCGTCACGCTCGCTTTCGGCGGTAAGAAAGATGACAAGTCGGCCTCGTCCAGCAACCAATATGCCGACACCGTGACCATCGGCCTCAAACTGGCCCCCACCAATCTGGACATCCGCAACACCGCCGGCTCCGCGCTTGACCAGATCCTGATCGGCAACGTATACGAAGGCATCGTGGCACGTGACTCCAAGAACCAGGTCGCTCCCGCCATCGCCTCCAGCTGGGAGACGTCCAGGGACGGCCTGACCTACACCTTCCACCTCAATAAGAACATGACCTTCTCCAATGGCGACAAACTTGACGCCGAGGACGTGGCCTGGTCCATCAACGAGCTGATCGCTAAGGGCTACCACGACGCCGACGCGCTCGCCGCCGTCAGCAAGGTGGAGGCCAAGGACGCCGACACCGCGGTGATCACGCTCAAGACGTCGAACTCCAATCTGTTGTGGACCCTGACCGGTCGCGCAGGGCTCGTGTTCGACAAGGACGCCAAGTATGACCTGAAGACGCAGGCCGTCGGCTCCGGCCCCTACACCGTTGCCAAGTTCGTGGAAAACAGCTCGATCACGCTGAAGGCCAATGAGAAGTACTGGGGCAAGAACAAGGCCAAGACGCCCACCGTGGTCGTCAAGTATCTGGCCGACGACAACGCCGCGGTCAATGCGCTGAAGTCCGGTGGCGTGCAGGTGCTCGCCCCGATTACCGAGAACCTCGCCGAACCGTTCAAGTCCGATTCCGCCAAGTACACGGTCAAAGCCGGCAACGGCACCGACAAGTTCGTGCTCGGCTTCAACAACGCTTCCGGTTCCAAACTGGCTGACAAGCGCATTCGCCAGGCCATCCGTTACGCCATCAACCACAAGGAGCTCATCGCCTCTCGCGGCGGTGCGGATAAGGCGCTCGGCGGCCCGATCCCGTCTCTCGACCCCGGCTACGAGGATCTGACGAATCTGTACCCGTATGATCAGAACAAGGCCAAGTCGCTCATGGCTGAAGCCGGCTATTCCACCGACAAGCCGCTTCAACTTACGCTGACCTACGCCAACATCTACGGCACCGAGCTCGGAGACCAGCTGCGCTCCCAGCTCAAGCCCATCGGCATCGACCTGAAGGTGAATGTGGTGGAGTTCTCCACGTGGTTGCAGGATGTGTACACCAACCACACCTTCGATATTTCGCTGGTGGACCACAACGAAAGCCACGACTTCGCATCGTGGACCGATCCGATATACTATTTCGGCTACGACAACAAGAATGTGACCAAGCTGTACAACGAGGGTGTTGCCGCCACCTCCGACAAGGAGCGCGATGCCAAGTTCGCCGCGGCCGCCAAGCTTGTCTCCGAGGATGCGCCGGCCGACTGGCTGTTCAACTACCGCATCACCACCGCCACGGCCAAGGGCGTTGAAGGTTTCCCCTTCGACCTCAACCAGACCGTTCTGCCCCTCTACAACGTGACCTACACGAAGTAGTTCGTTACAGGAATGAGCTCCCTCAGTGAGGGGGCTCATTGTTAATCCAAGTAAAGTAGGCATTATGCGATTCGTGTTGAAACGGCTGGCGTTATTCATGGTGGCGTTGTTCGGTCTGTCCGTGGTGGTTTTCGCAGCATTGCGCATTCTGCCTGGCGATGTGGCCTCCGTGATGGCCGGTGTCAACTCGCCGCCTGAGCGTGTGACCCAGCTACGCGAACAACTCGGTCTGAATCGGCCATTGATTGCACAATACTTCGATTGGATGAGTGCGCTGGCCCGTGGTGACTTCGGCACTTCAATCCTGACTGGTCGCTCCGTAACCTCCTTGGTAGGCGCACGTGCGTCCATCACCTTTCCCCTGATTATTCTTGGCCTGCTCATCGCCTTGGTCATCGGCTTGCCGCTGGGCTGTGCGGCGGTACTGGCCCGCAGCGCAACGGTGCGTGCGGTGTTTCATGTACTGGCTATTGTCGGCGGTGCCGTACCTGCGTTGTGGGGCGGTCTGCTGCTGATTCTGTTGTTCGGGCGCGACGTAGGATTGCTTGACGTGTTTCCCTCGCAAGGGTTCCCGCTGGATGGTTGGGGCGCACCCGGTTCGGCGATATCAGCGTTGGTATTGCCGGCTGTGTCGGTCGGCATCATCGTGGGAGCATCGCTTATGCGATACACGCGCGCGGCCTTAGGGGATTTGGCCAGTTCCGGCTACATCGATATGGCGCGCTCGTGTGGCATGACGCGCACTCAGGCGGTGTTGCGTGTGGGATTGCGGTTGGCAACCCCGCAGCTGGTGTCTGTTATCGGGCTGACCTTCGCTTCGATGGTCACTGGCGTGATGGTCATCGAAAACCTGTTTGCGTTACCAGGCATCGGCAACGGTCTTGTGACCGACGTGGGCAACCGCGACCTGATTGCCGTGCAAAGCGAGCTGTTCCTGCTGGCCGCGTTCTTTTTGACTGTCGGCCTCGTGGTCGATTTGCTCCACCGCGTGCTCGACCCGCGTCTGAAAACCGCTACCGCCATTACGGAGGTGACCGCATGAGCAATGTTCGTCGTGCGACGACTGGTGGCCGACGGGCTGCCTTCGTCATCGTCCTGCACTCCATGTGGCGTCGTGCCGAGGGCAAATTCGCACTTATTGCGCTCGCTCTGTGGTTGCTCATTGCCATCGTTTCCCTGTTCTGGACCCCGCAATCGCTGTGGGCCACTGATGGCTACCATGTATGGGCCAAGCCGTCCGCCGCGCACTGGCTCGGCACTGACGGCACCGGCGCGGACGTGTTCAGCTGGCTGCTGGCCGGCTCACATACCAATCTTGTGATCGTGCTGCTGACCGTAGTGGCATCTGTGGCTTGGGGGCTGCTGCTCATCGCGGCCATGGTGGCGCGCAATGCAGCGCTCGCCAGTTCTTCGGTAGTGGTAGTTGATGCGTTAATTTCCGTTCCCACCGTGTTGATTGCGTTGATTCTGGCTGTGCCGTTGGGAGCGTCAATCGCGGTGATTGTGATCGCCTGCGGCTTCGGATATGGGTTGAATCTGGCTCGTGTGGCTCGCCCCGCAGCGTTGCTGGCGGCCCGCTCGTCGTATGTGGAATCGGCCTTGGCCAATGGTGCCAGCGGGTGGCGTGTGCTCATAAGCCATATTATGCCGAATATTCTGCCGGTATTGGCTGTGCAACTGTCATTGTCGGCGGGCACGGCGGTGTTGGCTGAGTCGGGGCTTACTTATCTCGGTATCGGTGTGCCGTCCGGTGTGCCGAGCTGGGGACATTCTCTGGCCACTTCGGTCAAACTCATCAACGTGTTCCCATTAACCGTGGTGTGGCCCGGCCTGATCGTCACGGTTGTGGTTGTGGCGCTGAATATTTTTGGTGATGTGCTGCGCGATGCCATCGATCCGGTCACCAACCCCGCATTACGTGAAATAGGAGGCGAACGATGAGCGTCGATGTTCGCGGGTTGAAAATCACGATTGGCGGCAAACCAATCGTCTCTGATGCGGATATGACCATTGCCGACGGTGAACGAGTCGGCTTGATCGGTTCTTCAGGCTCCGGAAAATCTATGATTGCCAAGGCGATGCTGGGGTTGCTGCCCCTGACCGCTGTGGCTAATGGGTCGATTGATATGGGCGGCACGGAAATTATCGGAGCTTCCGAACGTGCGCTTGCCGACCTGCGGGGCCGGTATGTGGGTGCGGTGTTCCAGAATCCGGCTGCCTCGCTGAACCCGGTGATGACCGTGGCGCAGCAGATCGCCTTGCCATTGCGGTTGCACTATGATCTGACCAAGGCCGAACGAGCCGACCGAGTGAATGCCTTGTTGAGCAAGGTCGGGCTGGATCTCGATATGGCCGGCAAATACCCGCACGAACTGTCCGGCGGCCAACAGCAGCGCGTGGGCATCGCCACGGCGCTGATCACCTCACCGCGATTCACCATCGCGGACGAACCCACCACCGCGCTCGACTCCATCACGCAACGTCAGATCGTGGACCTGCTGACCTCGCTGGTGGACGACGCCGGTGCCTCCATGCTGTTCATCACCCACGATTTCTCCGTACTCGCGCGCGCCACCACCCGCTGTTACGTGCTGGACGCCGGCCGTATCGTCGAATCCGGCCCCACCGCCGACCTGCTCGCCGCGCCGACCACGCCGCAAGCCCAGCGCCTGGTCGCCGCCGCCCAAACCTTCACCCTCCACACCCCCAAGGAGGATTCGCATGAGTAACAGCAGTGTGCTGCTCCTCTCCGCCCACTCCATCACCAAATCCTTCGGCCCGCGCACCGCACGCCACCAAGTCCTCTTCGACGTCTCCGCCGACGTCCACGCCGGCGAATGTCTGGCCGTGATCGGCGGCTCCGGATCCGGCAAATCCACGCTGACCCGCATTATGCTGGGCTTGGAATCCGCGGACTCCGGCAGCGTGGAATACAAGAGCCAATCCATTGTCGGCGGCCGAAAATCGCCGGGATTCGCGGCCCTGCGCCGCGAATCGGGACTGGTGTTCCAGGACCCGTTCTCCTCGCTCGACCCACGTTGGCAAGTCGCCAAATCGGTGGCTGAACCGCTGAGTCTGCAACGGCGTGACCTGAACAACACCGATATCGACGAGCGAGTGGCCGCGGCTCTGACCATGGCGGGCCTTGAACCGGCAGACTTCCTGAACCGGTACCCAATCGACCTGTCCGGCGGCCAGGCGCAGCGCGTGGTCATCGCCCGCGCTATCATCAACGAGCCCAAAGTGATCCTCGCCGATGAGCCGATGAGCGCCATCGACGTGGCCGCGCGCATTCAGATCCTCGACACCTTCGCCGCCATCCGCGCGGCCCGGCCGAGCACCGCCATCATCATGGTCTCCCACGATCTTGGCGTGGTGCAGCACATCGCCGACCGCATCCTCGTGCTCCATGACGGGCGTCTCGAAGAGACGGGTCCCACCGCTGAAGTGCTTGGCAACCCCCAATCCGATTACACCCGTCAGCTCATCGAGGCAGCCTCGTTATAGACCTTTTTGGCTCCCTCTCTGAGGGGAGCTGTCGAACGCAGTGAGGCTGAGGGGAGTTACGGGTGCCGTCGTACTCCCCTCAGTCCGCTTCGCGGCCGGCTCCCCTCAGGGAGGGGAGCCGAGGTCGCCGGCGACACGCGCTTGTCGCGGGTTGTGCTATGGTGTGAGACATGCAGATTATCTCGTGTTGTTGTCGCTAACCGACGCCCCTGGGCGAGCGGTCAGTGACGCATGACTTGAGATAGAGCATTCGAATCGCGGCAAATCTGTCGCATGAATTTTCACGAAATCGATGGCACGAGCGTAACCGTGTAACGCGCGAGCCGTGGTTAACATGAAAAACCGATTCACTTTCCGGCTTCACCGTACAGTGAGCGGGAATACTCGATTTCAAACTAAAGCCACAGTCCATTCGTCTGGGAACGTCGGTTCACGAACGCAACGCAGCAAAACCCCACAACCCCAGCAACGAAGGACTTCACATGACCATCCACAACAGCCTCGCAGAACTCATCGGCAACACCCCGCTCGTCAAGCTCAACCACATCCCGCAGGCGGCCGGCGTCAAAGCCACCATCGCCGTCAAAGTCGAATACTTCAACCCCGGCGGATCCTCCAAGGACCGCATCGCCGAACGCATCATCGACGCCGCCGAAAAGTCCGGCCAACTGAAGCCCGGCGGCGTAATCGTCGAACCCACCTCCGGCAACACCGGCGTCGGCCTGGCCCTGGTCGCCCAGCAGCGCGGCTACCGCACGATTTTCACCCTGCCGGACAAGGTCTCCGAATCCAAGCGCGCGGTGCTGCGCGCCTACGGTGCCGAAGTCATCGTCACGCCAACCGACGCCGGCCCGGACGACCCGCGCTCCTACTACCAGGTCGCCGAACGACTGGCCAACACGATTCCCGGTGGCTTCCGCCCGAACCAGTACGACAACCCGAACGGCCCGCTGAGCCACTACTACACCACCGGCCCCGAGATCTGGGAGGCCACGGACCATAAGGTCACGCACTTCGTGGCCGGCATCGGCACCGGCGGCACCATCTCCGGCACCGGCAAGTACCTCAAGGAAGCCTCCAACGGCGCGGTCAAGGTCATCGGCTCCGATCCGGAAGGCTCCATCTACTCCGCTTCCTCACGCGACGAAGTCCACCAGTACGACATCGAGGGCGTAGGGGAGGACTTCTATCCCAAGGCCTTCGACCGGAACATCACCGACGGCATCGTGCGCGTGTCCGACGCCGAAGCCTTTGAAATGACCCGCCGTCTGGCCGGCGAGGAGGCGCTGCTGGTCGGCGGCTCGTCCGGCATGGCCGTGGCCAGCGCCATCAAGTACGCGCTTGCCAATGATTTGGACGAGAACCAGATTGTGGTGGTGCTCGCCCCTGATTCCGGCCGCAGCTACTTGGAGAAGATCTTCAACGACGACTGGATGCGCGCCAACGGCTACGGCGACATCGTGGAGCGCACCAGCAAGCCCTCCCTCGCCGAGCAGTACCTTTATGGAGCTCCCTCTGATGAGGGCGTTGGGGACGGACTCCATAACTAGCTATCAAAAGAATCAATACCAACATCCGCACTAACCAACCGCACCTGTTTTACCTTCGAATGCGGAACAATCCCGAAAGGAACCCAATATCATGTCCGCTGAATACAACGCCAAGTTCGCCAACACCGACATCGCCACTCGCGCCATCCACGCCGGCCAGGAGCCCGACCCGACCACCGGTGCGGTCGTCACGCCGATCTTCGCCACCTCCACTTTCAAGCAGGATGGCGTGTTGGGCCTCAGGGGAGGCCACGACTACTCCCGCTCCATCAACCCCACTCGCACCAGCTTCGACGAGCAGCTCGCCGCCGTGGAAGGCGGCAAGTACGCGCTGAGCTTCTCCTCGGGCTTGGCCGCCATCGACGTGCTGCTGCGCTCCACCATCAAGCCCGGCGACAACATCCTGCTCGGCAACGATGTGTACGGCGGCACCTACCGCCTGCTCTCCAAGGTGTTCGTGCCGTGGGGTGTGGGCCTCGACGTGATGGACATCACCGATCTGAAAGCCGTGGAAACCGCATTGGCCTCCAAGCACTACCAGTATGTGTGGGTCGAGACCCCGTCCAACCCGCTGCTCAATATCACCGACATCGCGGCCACCGCCGAAGTTGCCCACAAGTACGGCACCAAGGTCGCGGTCGACAACACCTTCGCCTCGCCCGCCCTTCAGCACCCGCTGGCCGATGGCGCCGATGTGGTGGTCTACTCCACCACCAAGTACATCGGCGGCCACTCCGACGTGGTCGGCGGTGCCGTGGTGGTCAACGACGAGGAGACCCGCGAGAAGGTCGCCTTCCTGCAGAACGCCGCCGGCGCAGTGCCCTCCCCGTTCGACTCCTGGCTGGACATCCGCGGCCTGAAGACCCTGGATCTGCGCGTCAAGCGCCACAGTGCCAACGCCCTGAAGGTGGCCGAATGGCTCGAATCCCAGCCCTCTGATGTGATTGAGCGCGTCTGGTACCCGGGCCTCGAGTCCCACCCGGGTCATGAAATCGCCGCCCGCCAGATGCACGGCGGCTTCGGCGGCATCGTCTCCGTGCAGCTCGCGGCCGGCGTCGAGGCGGCCAAGCGCTTCGTGGACCACACGCAGATCTTCACACTGGCCGAATCGCTCGGCGGTGTGGAAAGCCTCATCGAGGTGCCCGCCGCCATGACCCACGCCTCCGTGGCCGGCACCACCCTGCAGGTGCCCGCCAACTTGGTGCGTATTTCGGTCGGTATCGAGAACGCCGACGACCTTATCGCCGATCTCAAGCAGGCGTTGGATCGTATCTGACCGTACTGACGGTACTGGTGGCACCGTATTGACGGTGCCACCACGCTTATCGGCGGACTCGCTATCGATTGGTATCTACAAAAAATCCCCGGCCCACAAGGGTCGGGGATTTTCCGTTATCGATTAAACATGGATCGAATCAGCTGGCGTTGCCGCCCTGCCATCCGGTGGCATCCGCACCAGCCGGACGCAACGCCTGACCGGAAGTCGGTGTGGTGCCATCAACGACCACACGAGTGCCGATGGTGGCAAAGTCGTACATCCACTTGGCGTCGGCCACCTGCATGTTGATGCAGCCGTGCGAGCCTGGGATACCCTGCTGCACATAGATGGGGTGCTCGCCCCACATATATGCAGGAACACCGTGCAGAGCCTCGCCGCCGTTATAGTAGGAAACCCACGGCGTGCCTGGCTGGTTGTAGCCTTCGCCAACCATGGTCTGCGATTCGTACTTGAGATACACGTAGAACGTGCCGGTATCGGACATCATGGAACCATCGGCGGTGGGCTTGCCAGAAGCGATGTTGAACTTCTTGACCACCGTGGTGCCCTGATATGCAGTGGCAGTCTGGTTCGTCAGATCAACATGAACCCACTTATCGCCATTTGCCGTATCGAAGTTATGAGGCACCTCGACCTGCTTGACATCATATGGGCTGTCTTTCACAGCCACAGTGGAATCAGTGGACTGGTTCTGCTCGATGGCGGTAGCCAGACGTTCGGGGGCGTCCCCGGCACCAGTCACTTCAATACCATCCACACCGAGTGTCTTATCGGCACCAATTTCCACGCCGCCTTCGTCTTTCGGCGTGATGTAGACCTCGCGTGTCACCTTGGGAACAGTCAGTTCTTTGGTTACGCTGTCACTGGTGACGTACTTGGTGATGGCATCGCGGTCGGCTACCAGACTCATGGTGCCACCCGCCTTATTCACCGTGGGCTTGAGGAATGAGGCAATGGTATCGGCCGGGATGGTGACGCTCTTGTTCACGCCGTTGTCCACGGTCAGTTTGAGGCCAAGCCTGGCATTGGCGTCAAGCTGTGTTTGCTGTGCGCTCGCGTCATCAATCGGATTCTTTGCAGTCTGTAGCTTGACCGGCACCGTCGCATTTTCGCCCGGGGTCGCGACGGCCTCCTTGACTGCAGCATTGACAACATTGATATCCGGGCCCTTGCCATCCTGACCCGCGGTGTAATCGAACTGCTTGGTGCTCTTATTGTAGACAACGGTGGCAATCTGCGCTCGGTCGGCCTCATCGACCAGGCCGGCGGTGACGAATTGTTCGGCAGTCTCTTTGTCCCTGGTGGCGGTCAGAGCGATATGCGGCTGATCGAAAATATTGAGCTTGGCCACGTCGCCGGTCTTCGCGTTCAACAGCGCATCTACGGTTTTATCCGTGTCGACGGTGACGCCAAGGTCCTTCAGCGAGGCTTTGACGCTGTTGTCTTCGGCGGTGAACGTCACCGTGGTGTTATTCAGCTGCTGCTTCACAGTATTCGCAAGTTCTTCGCGGGTCTGGCCCATGACAGAGACATTGCCCAAATGAACACCGGGCGCAGCCTTGTCTTGGAAGTACCAACGTCCGACGAAGAAATAGGCTATTAATGCGGCAAGCAACACTGCAAATATGGTTATGATGGCGATCCGTGCGGCCTTGCCATGTGATTTAGCGGTGGTAGATGCCATGACATGTTCACCCACATAGGCTGTATTGTCGGCATGGTTATTGGTGCCATTGTCACTTTGCTGTGGTGTGGCGGTACCTGAAGCCGCGGCTGCGAGCAGCCCATCGGCGGCCACAGGCTGCAGCACCGCCGTCTCCTGATCGTCAGGAGAGGAGAAGGAAAATGTATCTTTGGCCATAAGATGCCCCGTCTTAGTTCTCTCAAAGCGGCATATCGCACGATATGCCGGGAATAACGTTTCTTGACGCATAATAATACGGAAGGGCTACGTACATCGTTACGAGGTATTCCGTTATACGATGAAATCCATCCGCGGTCGGCCTACACTGGTCGTTTATGACAGCACATCAGGCGGCGCTGGAGGCGCTCACACGATACTTCGGCTATGACTCGTTTAGGCCCGGGCAGCAAGGAATTGTCGAGGTTTTGCTTGCCGGACGCGATGTCTTGGGCGTGATGCCCACCGGCGCAGGCAAGTCCGTGTGCTACCAGATTCCCGCCGCGCTCAGCCCGGGTGTGACTCTGGTCGTATCTCCCTTGATTTCCCTGATGCGCGACCAGGTCGATGCGCTGAACGACCTCGGTCTGCCGGCCGCGTTCATCAACACCACTCAAACTCCCGACGAGCAGGCGATGGTGTTCGCCCAAGCCGCCGCCGGGCAGATCAAACTGCTGTACGTGGCCCCGGAACGCTTGGAAACCGGGCGATTCCGCGACTTTGCCGCCCGTACGCCGATCTCGCTGATCGCTGTGGACGAAGCCCACTGCGTCTCCCAGTGGGGTCAGGACTTCCGCTCGTCGTACTTAGGTATCGGCGATTTCATCGCCGGGCTGCCGCAGCGTCCACCGGTGGGTGCGTTCACCGCCACCGCCACCGAACGGGTGCGTCAGGACATCGTGGGACTGCTGGGATTGCGGAATCCGGCCGTCACCGTTGCCGGATTCGACCGGCCGAACCTGTATTTTGATGTGGTCAAACTGGAGACCAAATACAAGGCCGCATGGGTGGCACGGTATGTGGCCGACCATCCGGACGAATCCGGCATCGTCTACTGCGCCACCCGCAAGACCACCGAAGCGCTCGCCGACACGCTGAACCAGATGGGGCGTCCGGCCGTCGCCTACCATGGCGGCATGTCGCCGGACGCGCGTGAGACGGCCCAGCGCGACTTCATCACCGACAAGGTGCCGGTGGTCGTGGCCACCAACGCCTTCGGCATGGGCATCGATAAGTCCAACGTGCGTTACGTCATCCACCACAATCTGCCCGAATCCATTGAAGCCTACTATCAGGAGGCCGGCCGCGCGGGCCGTGACGGCGAGCCCAGCCGATGCACGCTGCTGTGGAATGAGTCAGACATCGTCACCCGGCGTCGGTTGCTGGATAACGATTATGAGAACGAGCGATTGACTCCCGAAGAGCAGGAGATCGTGCGCCAGTCCAAGCGCCGGCTGCTGGACGGTATGGTCGGCTACTGCCGCACCACCGACTGCCTGCACCGGTATATGACCCGGTATTTTGGTCAGGAATTGTCGTCGAATGCTGGTTCCGCGGCGGGTGAAGACATTGCGGCGGACTCTTCGCAGTCCGGCAAATGCGGTGCCTGCTCGAACTGCGAAAGCACGTTCGAGACCATCGACGTGACCCGCGTGGCGCAGGCGATCAGCCGTTGCGTGCATGACGTGGGGCAGCGCGTCGGTTCCGGCAAGATAGTCAAGATCCTGCGCGGTTCGCGGGCACAGGATCTGGCATGGCTGAATCCGGAGCGGATGCCCACCTTCGGCATGCTCAAGGACGTGAACGAGGCTCGCGTGCGCGACGTGTTGAGCCAGATGGCCACGGACGGGTACCTGTCAATCGCCGAAGGGCGTATGCCAATCGTCATGTTCGGTGCGCGGGCGGCCGAAACCGCCGCTCCCGACTTCCACTATGAGATCAAACGGGTGGAACGCAAGTCGGCGGCGGCCGGTTCCGGTCGGAGCGGGGGAGTGGCTGATACTGCCGATTCCGCCAATGTTCCCGGCGATGCGCTAGGCTCGTATATCCCGGACGATGACGAGGAATCGCTGTTCCAGAAGCTACGCGAACTGCGACGCACCATCGCCCAGGAAATCGGCAAGCCGCCGTACATCGTGTTCTCCGACAAGACCTTGCGCGACATGGCCCGCATCAAGCCGGTTACCGACGCGCAATTTCTGGCGGTCAACGGCGTCGGTCAACACAAGCTCGACCTCTACGGCCAGCGCTTCATACAAACCATCGCCTCGTTCAATGCCGGGAGTGCGTCATAACAATCTCCTATAGCGAACTGCGGAGTATTTGCGGGCGTTCTTGGGCTGGCGCGACTACGATGACTGTTCGATACTTCATGACCGAACACTCAGCAAGTAGAAAGGCAACAGCATGGCAGAAGACAAGGCCGAAAAGCCCGTCGTCGAATCATTCCAGCTTGATCACACCAAGGTCAAGGCGCCGTACGTGCGTTACATCGACACCGAAACGGGCCCTCACGGCGACGTGATCTCCAATTACGATCTGCGCCTGACCCAGCCGAACGAGCAGGCCATCCCCACCGGCGGCCTGCACACCATCGAACACACCATCGCCGTGCTGCTGCGTGAACGCATTCCCGGCTACATCGATTGCTCGCCGTTCGGCTGCCGCACCGGCTTCCACCTGCTGACCTGGGGCACCCACTCCACCGAGGATGTGGCCAAGGCGTTGAAGGAATCGCTGGAGTTCATCGCGTACAAGGCCACATGGGATGACGTGCCCGCCACCACCGAGAAGAGCTGCGGCAACTATCGCGACCACAGCCTGTTCACCGCCAAGGAATGGGCCAAGCAGATCCTTGAGGAAGGCATCAGCTCCGACCCGTTCGAGCGCAAGGTCGTCTGATTCGTCTGATTCGATTCAATTCTGATTCGGCTCCCGCTGGCGGGAGCTGGGGGCGAAGCCGACTGAGGGTGTCTGTCCTCAACTCGGCTGGACTGTCCGGCTCCTGCGGACGGGAGCCATTGTTTATTAGTGTCCGTCATGCAACGCGGACGGGATTTCTTGTGCCTACGGCATGGTAGGTTGGCCGTCAGTTAGTCGCCGGTCACCGTGCCGGCAACCCGGCATGTCGGAGAGGTGAGAAGTGACTCAGTCGAACGCTGCAAACAAGGCGACAGGCCGCCGTTTCCGCCACGCCACCATGCGCGATCTGCCGCAGATGCAGAAAATCTATGCACGCGCACGCGCGTTGATGGCCGCCAACGGCAACCCCACCCAGTGGGGCAACGAATTTCCGCGTGAATCGGTGATTGAGGACGACATCGCCAACCAGCGTACGATGCTGCTGGTCGACACCTGCAATGGCCACGAACGCATTCTGGCCCAGTTCGCCCTGTGCCCGGGCAAGGATCCGACCTACGCCAAAATCGACGGCGCCTGGCTGGACAACGATACCTATGTGACCATCCACCGCATCGCCGCATCCGGTCTGGTGCGCCACGCGGCCCGCGACTGCATCAGGTGGGCCCTGAAGCACTACGGCAACGTGCGCACCGACACCCACCCCAATAACAAGGCCATGCAGCACGTGCTCGAAAGCTCCGGCTTCGCCCGTTGCGGCCTGATCCAGCTGCTCGACCGGCCGGTCGACACCACCAGAATCGCCTATCAGCGCCACGAGTGGTGAGTGTGGCTGCCGGCTGATGTGCTCGTTTCTGCACCGTCATTGGTTTCTGACGGTAGAACCAGTGTATGAGAAGAACACGTTGGGTCGGGGGCGTCGTGACGATGCTTGCGGCTGTCATGCTGTCGTCGTGCGGCGGCGTCCAGTCGAATCCCGGGTCGGACAATGGCCGTCCGTCCAACACACCGTTGCCAATCCACGCTCGGCTCCTCGGAGGGCAAGGTGGACGATCCCACGGTCAGGGACACGCTGTCCAAGTCCATCGACATGGCCAGCGACACGCTGGATTCTGCGTCATCGGCACGGATACGTGGACCTATTATCCGACCGGCTCGTCGGCTCCGGTGCCAGATACGAAAGCCTCGTATTGGGATGAACAGATTCCCGGCGACTGGCGTTCGGCACCCGTGCTGGTCGGGCCGGATGACGGCAAAGTCTATTCCGGATACCAATTCGAATAGATGCGTTCGTAGACGACCGTGACTTGCTTGACGGATGGTCGGAGAATCCACGAGTTAATGGAATCGAGCCATTCAGACGATTTCGGTGGCGTATGCCTGCCATGTGGAAGACATGGCGATGCCTGTCGACCGATGTGGCTCCATCGGCCGACAGGCATCGAGGAAGTCACCGTGGCCGGCGGAACGCGCGGTCGCCGATTGGGGCGAATGGCTTGTGTGGTTCGCTTTGGTACCAGTAGGCGACCGTGGCCACGTCGTCCTGTCGTTCGAAGTTGCCGGCTTCCTCGGTGCCGATCTGCTGCCATTCGACGCGCAGGTCTCGCTCGAAGTAGATCGGGTCGGGGATGTGCCAACGGTATAGGCCGCGGGTCACGGGGGTGGCAGTGTCCCAGTAGGCGCTTTCGCGTCCGGCGAGGTTCTGCGAGTAGAACGGGAAGCCGAGGTATGGGCCGGTGAAGGTGCGCTCGTGCATGCGGCCGTGTTCGTCGAATTCGGCGAAGCTCCAGGCGCCGCCGAAGTAGTCCTCGGCGCCGGTGCTGCACCAGGTGGGGTATTTGCCGTCGCCGTCGATATAGAACTTGAATTCGCCTTCGCCCCACCAGCGGCTTTCGAGCGCGGTGAGCGCCAGGTAGGTGCCGACGTAGGTGCCGTGTCCTTCGACGCCATCGAGCACCACGTAGTCGTGGGCGAGTTCGGTGACGCGTTGGCGGCGCCACTGCGCGTGGAAGCGCATCGTGTCGGCCGGCAGCCGGTCGTATTCGGTGTAGTCGATTTGGTAGAAGAACGCGGGCACGTCCTCGTTGTGGTCGTTGCGCAGCACGATGCGCGCGTGTTCGAACGGCATGGCGAAGTAGCAGTTGAAGCCCCGGTTCGGGTTGACCATGACGGGAATTGAGTTGATGGTGCAGGACTGGGCGTGTCCGCAGCAGAAGAAGTCGCCGATCGGGCATTGCACCGAGGGGGAGTCCTCGCCGTCCCAGTAGAATTCCAGGATCAGGTTGCGTAGCACGTCGGGGCCGGTGGGGGAGGTGCGGTCGGTTACCGTCATCCAGATGTGACGGATCACGCCGGGGCCCTCGACGTCCATCAAAGTCACCGATTCCCCGGACCTCACCGTGCGGATGCAGGGGCTTCCCTTGCGGGAGGGGCCCAACGCGCTGGCCGCCATGGCCGCGCGGCCCTTGCCGCCGTCCGGGTTTTCGGCGTTGATGCAGCGGGTGCGGCCGGGGGTCCTCATGGCCACGGCATCCAAGGCGCCTTGTCCGAGCCCCGGCGCGGGGTTCGCTGTGGTGAATGCGTCGAGCATGATGCTCACTTCCTTTCCTGTCGCAGGCCTGGCCCGCCACGGCGTTTTGTCTGGGGCGGGCCGGGGATGCTGGGGGTGTTATTTCACGGCACCGGCGGTGATGCCCTGGGAGAGCTTGCGCTGGAAGATGACGAAGAAGATGATGGTCGGGATGATGCTCAGCAGCGATGCGGATGCCAGGGTGGTGGCTTCCATCGTGTGCTGTCCCTGGAGCGTGGCCAGGGCCAGCGGGATGGTCTGCACGTCGTCGCCCATCAGGAACGCCATCGGGATCATGTATTCGTTCCACGTCCAGACGAAGAAGAACACGAACAGCACGCTGATGGTGGGCCAGGAGATCGGCAGCACCACCTTGAGCAGCGCCTGCCAGCGGGAGGCGCCGTCGATGGATGCGGCCTCGAGGATGGCCTGCGGGAACGTGCCGTACACGGAGGAGAGCAGGTAGGTGCCGTACGCGCTTTGGATGATGGTGAAGATGATGATGATCGCGAGCTTCGTGTTGTACAGCCCGGCGGCCTTGAACATGGTGTACAGCGGGTAGAGCAGTGCCTCCTGCGGCATCATGTTCGCCAGCATGATGGCCAGCACGATCCATGTGTTGCCTTTGACGCGGCCGATGCCTAGCGCGAAGGAGTTGAGCACGGACAGCACCACGGCGGCCACGGCGACGGTCAGGGAGATGATGAGGCTGTTGAGGAACTTCATCGAGAACTTCGTGGTGGTCCAGAAGGAGACGATGCCTTCCATGGTGAAGGTCTTCGGCAGACTCAGTGGGCCGGCTGCGTTATAGTCGACTTGCGTCTTGAAGGCGTTGACGGTCAGCACGAGCAGCGGGAACAGGACGATCAGTGCGGCGACGACCAGCAGGACCAGCGTCACCCAGTCGCCTGCCGAGCGGACGTGCTGCGTCTTGTGCGATGCCCTCTTCGCCGTTGCGGCGGTCATTGTCTGTGTCATGGTTCGATCCTCGATTTCGGAAAAATGCGATTCGGTGTTTTTGGGGGTGTGGAGCGGCGTCGTGTCCTTGGAATCAGACCATGTTCTTTTCGACGCGCTTCTGGATGATGGTGAACACCACGGAGAAGACGATGATGACCACGGTCAGGGCGGTGGAGATGGCGGCGCCGTAGCCGACCTGCTGCACCTGGAAGAACTGGTTGTACGAGTAGTAAGACGGCACTGTGGTCGCGGTGCCCGGCCCACCCTTGGTCAGTAGGTAGACAGGGGCGAAGGTCTTCAACGCGCCGATGGTGGCGGTCAGGATCACGACGAGCAGTTCGGGGATGATGGACGGCAGGGTGACCACGCGGAACTTCTGCCACCAGTTGGCGCCGTCGAGGCTGGCGGCCTCATAGAGCTCGGGGTCGACGCGTTGCAGGCCGGACATGAAGATGACGATGGGGTAGCCGAGCTGGATCCACACGAGGATGAACATGAGGACCGGCAGCGCGCTGTCCGGGCTGCCGAGCCAGTTGTGGGTCAGCGATCCGAGGCCGATCTGTTCCAGGAGCGCGTTCACGGCGCCGTCTTCGGGGCGGAAGATCCAGCCCATGATGATCGCGGCCACGGCGACGGGCAGCAGCTGGGGCAGGTAGAACAGGGCGCGCAGGAAGGACGCGGTCTTGCCGCCGAACTTCTTCTGGATGACGTCGGTAAGTAGCGACGAGATGAACAGGCCCAGGATCGTGGGGATCACGACGATGGCGACGATGATCCAGAACGAGTTGAGGAACGAGATCCAGAACGTGGAGTCCTTGAACAGTCGTTGCCAGTTCTGCAGTCCGATGAAGCGCACCGGGCCTACGCCGCGCCAGCGGGTGAGGCTCAGGTAGATGTTCCAAACGAACGGGATGATGACGATGATGGCCAGGCCGAGGATGCCCGGGATCAGATAGGGAACGAAGCGCGAAGACCTGTTACCGGGAAGCCGTGAAAGCGCCACGTTATGGGCGTGCTTGGTGTTGCCTGCCATTGCTCTCTCCTTGGTGTGTGTATATGACGGGTGGATTGCTATGCGTGCGGGATTGGGATTGGTCAGGGGAGTGATGACGGGGCGTGGAAAAGGGACAAACCACGCCCCGCCATACGATTCATGGCCGCCGGGCGGCAATCAGTTCGAGAAGCCCATCTCCTCGACGCCGGAGTCGTACTTCGAGTGGATGTCCTTGAGCACGGCGGAGGTGTCCTTGGTTCCGTTCACCAGTTCCTGGAAGGAGGCGGGGATGGCGTCGGTCAGACTTGAGGCGGCGTAGTCGGGGTAGTAGCTGAGCTTGCTCTTGCTGGCGTAGGAGTCGTACTCCTCGATCATGTCCTTGCTCTTCTCGGCGGTGATCTTGTCCAGGTCGGCGGCGACCGGGATGCCGCCGACGTTGCCGAGGTAGTTCTGGACCTCGTCGGAGAGCACGTAATCGATGAACTTGGCGGACAGGTCGTGGTGCTTGGAGCGTTCGGGGATGACGAGCAGGTTGCCGGCGCAGCCGACCGCGAACTTGGATTCGGGCATGACGGCGGCCGTCCATTCGAAGCCGGTGATCTGCTTGGCGAAGCGGCCTTGGTTCCAGGTGCCGGTCTGGTAGATTGGGTATTCGCCCTTGATGAACGCTTGGGTGGTGTCCTCGGCCTTCATGCCGGTAGCGTTCTTGGAGATGAAGCCCTTGTCGAGCCATTCGCTGATGGTGTCCGTGGCGTTGGTGAGTGTCTTGGAGTTCCAGTCGACCTTGCCTTTGTACAGGTGCCAGTTGTCCATGAATGTGGAGTCGGCGTTCTTGGAGACCAGCTGCCACCACAGCCACATCACGCCGTATTCCTGGGCGTCGGCGGCGATTGGGGTCACGCCGGCATCCACGAACTTCTGGCAGGCGTCCATGAACTCGTCGTAGGTGGTCGGAATCTCGATGCCGTACTTGTCGAAGAGGTTCTTGTTGTAGTAGACACGCTGGAATTCGGCGTAGCTGCTCATGCCGTACCAGGTGTCGCCGCCCATGATGCCGTTCTCGTCGTACTTGGCGGTTTCGGCGTTCGAGCCGGTGACCTTCTCGTCCCAGCCGTACTGGTCGACGTAGTCGCCGAGGTCGGTGAGCAGGCCCATGGTGGACAGCACACCCGCTGAGCCGTTGCCGCGGTTGGATTCCATGAGGTCCGGGGCCTCGTCGGAGTTGAGGAACTGACTGCCGTTCTGCGCGATTTGGGTGAAGGACTTGCGTTCGAAGTTGATGGTGACGCCGGTCTCCTTCTTGAACATCTCGGCGGCCTTCTTCCAGGCCTGGGTCTGTCCGGCGTCCTCTTCCTCGTAGTACCAGAAGGACAGGCTGTCCGGGGCGCCTTCGTCCTGTGCGGTGTCGCTGCCGCACGCCGCGAGCGTGGTCACCGACATCGCCAGCACGGCCAGAGCTGCGATTCCTCGTTTGATGTTCATGGGATTCTCCTTTTCCTATTGGTTATTGCCATCGGCAACAGTTGTGGTGAAGATAATCGAAACGTTTCGATTAACGGGAAAGGCGTCTGCGTCGACGCCTTGGCGGGCCGGTCCGGGGTGGGCCGGCAGGTGTGGGTTACGGCCGGATTGTAGCCGATCGCGCCGTCGTAGGCGACGTGATCGGAATCGAAACGTTTCGACTATGGATATAAAGCATTGCAGGGGGATACGCGACCACCGGTCTCATGACTCATCCCCCTCGTTCAGGGAGCACACCGAGCCGCGGTCCTCGATTCTGGGCGGCACGAACTCACTTTCCGCTCCGATCGTGCGGCCGTCCTCGACTGCGGAGAGCAGCAGGCCCACGGCCTTGGAGCAGAGCAGCCTCGGCATCAGCGGTATCTCGGTGACCGGGTGGGCCACTAGCTCGTTCTTAAGGAACGTGCCGCAGGAGAGTATAGAGATGTCGCCGGGGATGTCGATTCCGCGGTTCTCAAGTTCGCGGGTCACCATGTTGAGCGTATCGGCATCGGCCTGGCTGATGATCGCGGTGGGGCGGGGAAGCGACTTCAGGAGGCCGTCCACGAAGGCACGCGCGTCGAACCGGCCGAACTCGTTCTTGGCCGACTCCGTGACGCGCATGCCCATCTCCCCGGCCCGCTCCAGCATCAGGCGGCGCAGCGTCAGCACATAGCCGGACTGGCGTTCGTAGTCGCGCTCGTTGTCGCGCAGCAGGATGACGTCGCGGTGCCCTTTGCCATGCAGGTAGCGCACCGCGAGGTCGGCGGCGGCGGGGAAGTCGATGTCCACGCACGCGCAGTCTCCCTTGCGGCTCGGATAGCCGATGGCCACGCAGGGCTTGCCGTACGAGCCGGCCTCGGCCACGCGCTCGTCGTCCTCTACGATGTCGAGCAGCAGCACGCCGTCGACCATGTTGCTGCGGGTCACACGGCGGATGTCGTCCACCGCATCCTCGCCGCTGAGCAGCAGCACGTCGTAGCCTGCGTTCCTCGCCTGCCGTGCCGTGTGCAGGAAGTACGCGTTGTACTTCGCCTCGTTGATGTCGCCGCGAATCGGCTCGCTGACAGCCAGGATCCGGTTGCGGATACCCCGCATCTTCTGGGCGGAGGCGTCCGGCGTGTACTGCAGCTCGCGGATGGCGTCGCGCACCTTGGCGGCGGTCTTCTCCGAGATCGCGCGCTTGCCGGACAGCACATAGGAGACCGTGCTGACCGACACCCCGGCCGCGTGTGCCACGTCCTTGATTCCAGCCATCATCGCCTCCTTTCCTGTGCTTTCGGTCGGCCTTCAGCGGCCGGCGTATGCCCGACATCATGCCATGTCCGCACGAGTGCGCATAGGTTATGTCTGTTGGTTTTCGCCGTTAGCGAACCGTCCAACATCACTGTCGAAACGTTTCGTTAGATTAGATTATTGCGTGCCCCTGCGGTTTTGTCAATCGCACGACACGCCGATATGCGGATATCCGACGGACAGCTTGGCCCGGCTGTCCGGTCGTTCGATTCGACGCTTCGTGCTCTCGGCAAATTGAGTTGTGGAATGTGCAATGGCATGAAGCAGAATCCCGGAAACCACCGAGGATTGTTATTGCCCGGTAATATGGTTGTGTCAGTTTTGTATGCGGGCCTCTGACAATGAATTCGCACTTACTTCATGCCGAACGAATCTAGCGCGTGCATTGCCGTTTTTCAATCAGAAACCGGGGCGGGAGGGCCATGAGGGTTCTTGCGATGATGGCAAATATGGCGATCGTGGCGGATGCGGATAGCTCGAGCGGAAATTAAAGAACCGGGCGGATTCTTCAGTTGGGTGTATAGAAAAACGAAACAGCGGCACTCAGCGTACGTTCTTCACGAAACATGGCCTCATATCGCAAAAACCGTACGCTGAAAGTAACTCAGCGTACGGTTTTCACGAAAGCAGCCACCGGCTATCGGTCAGCCGATAGACCTCAGTCCTCAGTCGCAGCGACCTTGGTGTCAGCCCTGGCCTTCTGCCCAAGGCCGAGCTTGGAGCGCTTGCGGCTGTAGCCGAAGTACACGATCAGGCCCAGACCGAACCAGATGGCGAAACGCACCCAAGTCTCCCAGTTGAGACCGGCGATGAGCACGAAGCAGAATACGATGGCCAGAATCGGGGTGACCGGCACGCCCGGCGCGCGGAAGCCGCGGGGCGCATTCGGCTGGGTCTTGCGCATCCATAGAATACCGGCCGACACGATGATGAACGCGGACAGCGTACCGATGTTCACCAGCTCGAACAGCACGTTGATGTTGATGAAGCCGCCGGCGAACGCGGTCAGCAGACCGAAGAACCAGGTGCCTTTGAACGGGGTGCGGTACTTCTCGTGCACGTGGCCGAAGAACTTCGGGAACAGGCCGTCACGGCTCATGGCGTAGCAGATACGGGACTGGCCGTACAGCTGTACGAGCATCACCGTGGTCATGCCGATGAGGGCGCCCAGGTTCACGATCACCGCGAGCCAGTTCATGCCGGTCTCCAGAATCACGCCGGCCACTGGGGCGTCGATGTACTTGGCGAACTCCTTGTAGGGCACCACGCCGGTCATGATCATGGTCATGACGATGTAGAGCACGGTGGAAACGGCCAGGGACAGCAGGATGCCGCGCGGCAGTGTCTTGTTCGGGTTGATGGTCTCCTCGGCGGAAGAGGACACGGCATCGAAGCCGATGAAGCTGAAGAACACGATGGAAGCGGCCGGCACGATGCCGTACGGCTGGGTGGAGCCGGGCTGGAAAGTGTAGATGCCGTACGGGGAGAACGGCTGCCAGTTGGACGGCTTGACGTACCACACGGCGCACACGATGAACAGCACGATGATGGCGAGCTTGATGAGCACCATCACGTCATTGGTGCGCTTGGTCTGGTTGATGCCGATGGACAGCACCCACGTGATGATGAGCACGATGACGAAGCCGGGCAGGTTGAAGTAGGTGGTGACGTCCGGATTGGTGCCGTAGGCGGCGGTCAGCTCGACCGGCAGATGCAGTCCGAAGCCTTCCAACAACTTGTTGAAGTATCCCGACCAGCCGGCGGACACGGTGGCCGCCTGCAGAGCATACTCCAGAATCAGATCCCAGCCGATCACGAAGGCGATGAGCTCGCCGAATGCCAGATAGGCATAGGAGTAGGCCGAGCCGGACACCGGTGCCATGGCGGCGAACTCGGCGTAGCACAGGCCGGCGAAACCGCAGCAGACGGCGGCCAGCAGGAACGATACGGACAGGGCCGGGCCGGCGGTCAGCGCGCCCTTGCCGGTGAGCACGAAGATGCCGGTGCCGATGATCGCGCCGATGCCGAGCATCGTCAGATCGAAGGTGCGCATCGTGCGCTTCAGGGGAGTGGATTCGGCGACAAGCTGATCCACGCTTTTCTTACGAAACAGATCCATGTTCTTCTCTCATGAAACTTAAGATATGGGGCTAGACCGGACGGTAGTGCCCGAACTCTTGCGCACTTTGGTCTTCGCCCGTCCCTGTGGCGGTGA
>OKEE01000016.1_pt1 | contig 105293 bp, 94 predicted proteins | sample 1611071 | NCBI WGS metagenome assembly OKEE01 (sample SAMN04436708, study PRJEB24849) | human gut metagenome | biome: human gut; feature: NICU; material: stool | host: Homo sapiens | place: USA: Saint Louis, MO | collected 2010-09-07 | reverse complement strand
GCTGGCTGATGCTGCAATCCTGGCAATGGATAGCACAACCGCCAGACTGAATGCGTCGTATAATTCGCTTTTCCGGGATCATAGGTTTGCTCAAGCCTTAATTGATATTGGTCAATTTTAACATCTTTTTGGTAAGTACGTAAGCCTGACAAACCCTCAATAAGGACAAGAGACGGCAATGTGTCGCCATCTTCTTGAAATTCCACAGCTTGATTATGGATTTTTAGCCTAACCGGAAGAAAATTAAGCACAAAAAGCCTGGGAACTAGAGTAAGAGATACCCTTCGTGACGCAGCAACCACTCTTTTCGCTGCACGCCACCGGCATAGCCGGTCAGGGTGCCGTTGCGGCCAATAACACGATGGCAGGGCACCACGATGCTGACCGGATTAGAGCCGTTCGCGGCACCTACGGCGCGTGCGGCCCCAGCGCGACCTAACTGCGCCGCGAGCTGGCCGTAATGCATCACCTGCCCGCAGGGAATGGCCCGCAGCGCCTGCCACACTTCGCGCTGAAAAGGCGTGCCCGCCGTGGCGGTGGGCAGCGTGTCGATGATGCTGAGATCGCCTTCGAAGTACGCCGCAAGCTTGTCGCTCAGTCCACCCGGATTGGTGGCGCGAATACGTTCATACCCTTGGGCGCGGTAGTGAATCGCAAGCAGTTCTTCCATGCGGTCGCTGTGCTCTTCCCACTCAACGGCGCGCAGGCAAAACTGCTCGTCCGCGATCACCCACAGCGGCCCAAGCGGCGTCGCAATCTTGTCTTCGAGTAATCTCAGCATCCTCATTCCCTTAGTTCAGCCTCGGGTAGATCCCCGGCCCAATCGGCAGGCCGACAAGATACCATGCCACCAGCATCACCAGCCATACCCCTAAAAAGATAAGCGGGTAGGGTAAAACCAGCGAATAGTAGGTACCCAGTTTGGCCTCGGGTTTATAGCGCTGGAGGAAGCCCAAAAACAGCGGAACAAACGGCGAAACCGGTGCCAGCGGAATAACCGAGGAGTCGGCAATGCGGAACAGGATCTGGGCAAACGCCGGGTGGAATCCCAGCATCATAAACATCGGCACGAAGATCGGGGCCAGAATCGACCAGATGGCGGAGCCGCTGGCGATAAACATGCACAGCAGGGAGGAGAGCAGCGCCAGGCCGACAAACGCCGGTACGCCGCTTAGCCCGGCAGCCTCCAGCGCGTCGGTCAGGCTAACGGCCATAAATTTGCCCATGTTGCTCCAGTTAAACATCGCCACAAACTGAGCCAGCGGGAACACCATCACGATAAAGCCCGCCATCTCCTTCATCGGCTCGATCATCAGCTGCGGCAGGTCACCCTGGCGGCGGATTTTGCCGGTGGCGATACCGTAGGCGAGCGAAACAACGAAGAAGAAGAGGATAATCAGCGGCACGATGCCCTGAATAAACGGCGAGGGCAGGACCGTATGTTTAACCGGATCGCGCAATATGCCGTTTTCCGGCACCACCATCAGCGCCACCGCGGCGATAAACGCCAGCGAGACAATCCCCGCTACGCGCAGGCCGAAGCGCTGCGCTTCGCTCAGGGTTTCCAGCTTTTCATCACTGCGGCCTTCCCATTTGCCCAGGCGCGGCTCAATGATCTTATCGGTAATCAGCCCGCCGACAATCGTCAGGAGAATGACCGAGCTTGCCATAAAGTACCAGTTGTCGATCACGCTGACGTGCATGGCCGCATCAATGGTTTTCGCCGCCTCCGTACTGATGCCCGAGAGCAACACGTCGGTGGTCACGATCAGCAGGTTAGCGGTAAAACCGCAGCCCACCCCCGCAATCGCGGACAGCAGGCCCGCCACGGGGTGGCGCCCGACGGCGAGGAAGATCAGCGCCCCCATCGGCGGCATGATCACCAGCGCGGCGTCGGAGGAGATATGGCTGAAGAAGGCGATAAACAGCACCATGTAGCTGGCGTAGCGCGCGCTGACGTGAGAAGCCATCTTCACCATCAATGCGGGCAACAGGCCGACGCGTTCAGCCAGCCCGGCGCCCAGCACCAGCGCCAGAATGGCGCCGAGCGGGGCGAATCCGCTGAAGTTTTTTATCACGTTGGGTAAAAACCAGTGCAGCCCTTCAATGCTCAGCAGGTTTTTCACCGCCACCAGGCTGCCGTCGGCCGGGCTGCGCACGCTGACGTCAAAGGCGGAGAGCGCGGCGGTGGCGACCATCAAAATCACAATCAGATAGATAAAAAGCAGGAAAGGGTGCGGCACTTTATTGCCGATCCTTTCAACCCAGCCATAGAGCTTACCGGATGGGGAATGCGAAGGTATGGATGACATACTCATGGGCGTTCCTCGGAAGTGTTGTGTTGTTGTGTTGTGTTTTTTTATTTTAAAGGTGACGGTGTCACGCCTCGTGGGATCGGACACACGTACGGTTTTTCTTCTATTTGTTGTTCGAACTCTTCACGGCATTTTTTCAGCAGCGCGGCGTCCTGCAGCAGATTGAGCGCGGTCGCGCCCATCACTTTCCCGGCCAGCAGCATGCCTTTGTGGGCAATAGAGGTTCGCCCCTGAGATACCAGTTGCCAGGTATGCAGCGGCGTGCCGACGGTAAAGCAGGGGCTGAAGCACTGGGCGACCGGCATTTTCCAGCTGACGTCACCCACGTCGGTTGAACCTGCCAGCACGTTGTCGGTGACGGCATAAGGCGCGACTTCATCCACCAGCAGCGTCGCCTGATGACGGCGGGCAAAGGCTTTACCCGCTTCACCACCCGTGGCGGCAATATTTTTCAGGCTATTTTGCAGATCGTTGGGCGTCAGCGTGGCGCGGATCTCACGGGCAAACTCTCGCTCTTCGTCGGTCCACTCCGGCGTGCCGTAGTGCTGCAGGGCGCGATACATCGCCGCCTCAAGCGTGCGGTTCGGCAGGTAGCTGGAGCAGGCTTTATCAAAGCGGCATTCGACGGTGGTTTCGGTCATCAGCGCCGCGCCCTGGGCGATTTTCTCGATGCGCTCGTAGATCTGCTGCGCATCCGCCATCTCCGGGGCGCGGATCAGGTACAGCACCTCGGCCTGCGCCTGCACCACGTTGGGCGAAATCCCGCCGGTGTCGGTAATGGCGTAATGGACGCGCGCTTTCTCGATGATGTGTTCGTTAAGGAAGTTGGTGCCGGTGGTCATCAGCGTCACGGCGTCCAGGGCGCTGCGTCCCAGGTGAGGAGAGTTGGCCGCGTGCGCCGCCACGCCGTGAAAACGCCAGGCGGCCTGAATATTCGCCAGCGTGCTGACGTTAAACATCCCGGCAAAGGCTTCCGGGTGCCAGGTGACGGCCGCATCGACGTCATCAAACAGCCCTTCGCGCACCATAAAGGTTTTCCCGGAGCCGCCTTCTTCACCGGGACAGCCGTAAAAACGCACCGTTCCGCTGCCGCCGTGCTGCTCCAGCCAGCTTTTCACCGCCACCGCGCCCGCAAGCGCCGCGGTGCCTAAGAGGTTATGTCCGCAGCCGTGGCCGTTAGCCCCCGGCGTGGCGGTTTGCGCGGTCGCGCAGTGTGCCTGCTGGCTTAACCCGGCCAGCGCGTCGTACTCGCCCAGCAGGGCGATAACCGGTTTTCCGCTGCCGAAGCTGGCGATAAAGGCATTGGGAATACCGCCTGCCTCGCGGGTCAGCGTGAAGCCTTCTGCTTCCAGCTCGCTGGCCAGCCGTTCGGCGGACCAGAACTCTTCAAAGCGGGTTTCGGGACGATCCCAGATCGCGTCGGCAATATCGGTTAACGTCCGACATCGCGTGTCGATCGCATCGGCAATAAAAGCGTAGTTCTCCTGCATCACACACCTCGCGTCCACGGGAAATTGAGCGCTGTTCGCGCCAGCGTTTCGATGGCGATAGTCATGACCTGCTCATCGAAGTCGAATTTTTCGTTGTGATGTCCGGCGCTCAAATCCGTACCAAACACCATATAGGACGCCATGCCGCCGTTCTGCTGCACGCGGGCCATCATCAGCGTGGCGTCTTCGGAACCCGCTGGCGCTTTCACCTTATCGATGGCATGAACAACCCCGGAAACCTGGCACGCCTGTTCGCGCAGATAATCCACCCACGCCGGTGTCGGCGCGCTGGAGGTGGCAGCCCCCATCAGGCGCATCTCCGCGCTCACGCCATAGAGCGCCGCCGCGCCGGTAATGACGGCCTGCGCGCGTTCAAAGACATACTGATTAATCGCTTCGCTTTCGCCGCGGGTTTCAACTTTGATCAGGGCATTCGCGGGCACCACGTTGCGCCCGCTGCCCGCCTGCATCACGCCGACGTTCACCCGGGATGCGCCGTCGCTGTGCGGAGCGATGCTGTGCAGGGCGAGGGCGGCCTGCGCGGCGGCGAGCAGGGCGTTACGCCCGTCCTCCGGCTTACCGCCCGCGTGTGCGGCCACGCCGGTGAAGCTCACGTCGAACTTGGTGGTGGCCATAAAGTTATCGCTGCCGCAGATCACCGTACCGGCAGGAACGCCGGTACCAATATGAATGGCCGTGAAATAGTCCACGTCATCCAGCGCCCCGGCGGCAACCATGGCGCGCGCGCCGCGCGTGCCTTCTTCAGCAGGCTGGAAGATCAGCTTAATGGTGCCGTTGAGCCGGGCTTCATTCTGCTTAAGCACCTGTGCCAGTCCCAGACCAATGGTGGTGTGGCCGTCGTGCGCGCAGGCGTGCATCATACCCGGATTGCAGGAGGCAAACCCGTCGCGGAACGGGCGATGGCTGTCGTCGAGCGCTTCGCTTAAATCAAGGGCGTCCATGTCCACGCGAAACGCCAGGGTTGGGCCAGGGCGGCCGGTATTCAGGGTGGCGACAATGCCGGTAAAGCCGCCTTCAAACGGCGCCAGCCATTTCTCAGGCGCGCCTTGCGCCCGCGCGCGGGCAAACTCTCGCGCCAGGGTTGCTTCGTCGGGCATCCCCATCCGGCTTTCGGCATCGACCACGTCGCGCCCCATCGCCAGCGCGTAACCCAGCGTATCCAGGGTCTCCGCGACTTTCGCGGCGGTACGAAACTCTACCCAGCCGGATTCCGCAAAATGGTGAAAATCGCGACGCCACGCGCTCAGCTGCGGGGTTAACGTCTGGATGTACTGCGCCAGTGTGTCCATATCTGTTCCTGTCATCATGAAAATATGTGAACTGCTTCACGCTGTGATAGTTTTTACTTATCACTAACCGATTTTTCACAGTTTTAACCGTTCAGGAATTACCCTCGCACATCCCTTTCCAGTAAAGTAGATGACAGTTTCTTTACTCTGATAAACAACGGTTATCGGTCGGGCTATGTCATTTCAGGTTAAATTCCATCATCTCCGGGCGTTTGTTGAAGTCGCACGTCAGGGCAGCATTCGCGGTGCCAGCAGGACGCTGAATCTTTCGCAGCCGGCGCTGACCAAATCCATCAAAGAGCTGGAGGAGGGCATGGCGGCGCAGCTTTTCGTGCGCAGGAGTAAGGGCGTGGCGTTGACCGAATGCGGTGAGGGCTTTTACCAGCGCGCCCGGCTAATTCTGGAAGAGCTGCGCGCGGCGCAGGATGACATTCGTCAGCGGCAGGGGGAACAGGCCGGGCAGATCAACATCGGGATGGGGGCCAGCGTTTCGCGCAGCCTGATGCCCGCCGTTATCACCCGCTTTCATGCCCAACATCCGCAGGTCAAAGTGCGGATAATGGAAGGGCAGCTGGTGTCGATGATCAACGAATTACGGCAGGGAGAGCTGGATTTCACCATCAATACTTATTATCAGGGACCTTACGACCAGGAATTTACGTTTGAAAAACTCTTTGAGAAGCCATTTGCGGTATTTTGTCGCGAAGGGCATCCGGCAACGGGGGCAACGTCGATTAACGAACTCCTGCATTATAACTGGACAATGCCGACGCCGCGGGGAAGTTATTATAAGCAGTTAGAAGAGGTATTTAGCCATCGCTCGCAAATACCGCGAATTGGTGTGGTCTGCGAAACCTTTTCTTCCTGCATAAGCCTGGTTGCACAAAGTGATTTTCTAAGCATATTGCCGCAGGAGTTAGGCTGTGACCCGCTGCTGGCGCACCGTCTGGTCATGCTACCGGTTGTCGAATCGCTTCCAAAAGCAGCATATTATTTAATTCAGCGCCGTGATTCACGTCAGACGCCCCTGGCTGAATCGTTAATTACACAGTTCAGACGGGAAGCGAGGAAAATAATCGTGGCGTGAAAGTGAGATAATAAAAAAAACAGGATCTGCCCGACATCAGACAGATCCTCCAGTACACACAGCAGTGCGTCCTTTCGCCAATCCTGAATATTATATCCATGAAGCAGGTATATTTAGGTATAACACCTTTTCCGCAAAAAGAAAGGATGTCGAGTGTTTGATTTTACGAAAATTTAACACAAATCACTTATTTCATCTTTGCTGAAATTTTAGTTAAGTTGTATTTAAATCCATTTTATAAATACTATATATATTCATCAGGTTAATATTTGTTGCGCACGACGGCCTGTAACGGTGATTGAGGCCTGTCTCGGGCACAGGTATAGTACCGTCCTCAGTTGTAGCCGGAGGATATCCATGAACCCTGACGACAAATCCTTTTTTCTTGACGCCATGGAAGATGTCCAGCCGCTGAAGCGTGGCCCGGATATTCACTGGCAGCCCAGCCGCAATACGCGGGCGCGCCAGGAGGTGGATTGTGAACAGCTGGATAACTTCCTGACGCTGGATTTTCTTGACCTTCTTCCCCTGGAAGAACCGCTGGCGTTCCAGCGCGAAGGGGTGCAGCAGGGCGTTATCGAGAAGCTGCGCTCGGGTAAATATGCCCGCCAGGCCAGCTTAAACCTCCTGCGTCAGCCCGCCGAACGCTGCCGTCAGATGCTCTATTCTTTTATTCGCCAGGCCGGACGTGACGGGTTACGCAATCTGATTATCATTCACGGAAAAGGGCGCGAGCAGAACTCGCATCCTAATGTGGTGCGCAGCTATCTGGCGCGCTGGTTAACCGAGTTCGAGGAAGTGCAGGCCTTCTGCGTGGCGCTGCCGCATCACGGCGGCAGCGGGGCATGCTACGTTTCACTGCGTAAATCCGATGAAGCAAAACAGGAGAACTGGGAGCGGCACGCCAAGCGCAGCCGCTAGCGGGCGATCTCCTCGCCCGCCGGTGATTCAGAAGGTTTCCCAGTTGCTGTCGGTGGCGGCGTTTGCGGTTGCCGGGCGCAACAGCTGAGTCGTTTTCACGCTGGCCGGACGTGGAGCTACCGCTTTTTCTTTGCCGTTCAGACGAAACGCGGCCACCGCCTGGCGCAGCTGTTCGGACTGATCTTCCAGCGCCGCTGCCGCCGTGGCGGACTCCTGCACCAGCGCGGCGTTTTGCTGCGTCACGCTGTCCATCTGCGAAACGGCCAGGCTCACCTGCTCAATGCCGCGGCTCTGCTCGTCAGAGGCAGAGGAAATCTCGCCCATGATATCGGTCACGCGGGTCACGGCGGCGACGATCTCCTTCATGGTGGTGCCTGCCTCGCTAACCTGCTCAGAACCGGTATTCACCCGGCTGACGGAGTTCTCGATAAGCCCTTTGATCTCTTTCGCCGCCTGCGCGCTGCGGCTCGCCAGGGTCCGGACCTCGCCTGCGACAACCGCAAAACCACGTCCCTGTTCCCCGGCGCGTGCCGCTTCCACCGCGGCGTTAAGCGCCAGAATGTTCGTCTGGAACGCGATGCTGTCAATCACGCCGGTAATATGCGCAATTTGCTGCGAACTGTCGGCGATCTCGTTCATGGTGCGAACCACGTTATCCACGACGTGACCGCCGCGCGCGGCCGTTTCAGAGGCGTTTTTCGCCAGCAGCGTGGCCTGACGGGCGTTATCGGAGTTCTGTTTAACCGTCGCGGTCAGCTCTTCCATGCTGGCGGCGGTCTCCTCGAGCGAGGCGGCCTGCTGCTCGGTGCGGGCGGAAAGATCGTTGCTTCCTGCGGCAATTTCGCCTGCGCCGGTGTAGATGGAATCGGTACTTCCGCGTACGGCGCTGACGGTGGTCACCAGCGACTGCTGCATCTCATGCAGGCCCGCGGCCAGCTGACCCATCTCATTGCGGCCCGAGATAGCGATCTCCTGCGTCAGGTCGCCTCCTGCAATGGCGCGAATATGGTCCATAATGGAGTGGAGTGGTTTTAACAGCAGGTGCTGTAAACCCTGCCAGATGACCACCAGAACCGCGATAACGGCCAGCAGAATTGCCGCCAGCGTCCACTGCATCTGCGTGAAGCTGCTCTGATTCTCTTCGGTTGCGGCCTTCAGCAGGGTGTTGTTTTCGGCGCGCCAGCGGTTATAAACCGCTTCCATATCGTCCTGCGCCTGCTGGGCGTCCAGATCGCCATAGGCCTGATAGTTGTCGGCGCGCAGATACTCAATCGATAAACGCATGACTTCGTGCATCTGGTTCCAGGATTTCTGCATCTCGTCGGTCAATGCCGCCTCCTGGCCCTTAACCTGCGGCAGTTTCTGCCACTCTTTGTTATAGGCTTCGGCTTTTGCCAGCGAGTCGCCTGCGGTGCCCAGCAGTTTATTGATCGCCGCCAGGGAAGCCGGGTCACGCTGGTTTTTCAGGTAGCGGATCGCCACGCGGGTGACGGTGACGCGCGTTTTCACCAGCGTGTTCACGCTGTCGCTCAGGCTTTCCTGCTGGGCATTGAGCACGCCGGAGTTCTGGAAGTTATGGCGATCGTTACTGACGGCAGAGTAAAACAACCCTCCCGTGACAACTTGCAGCAGGCAGAATATGGTGAGGGCAAAGATAATACCGGTAATCACGTGCAGATTTTTCAGCATAGCGGTCGTCCGTTAGAGAAGATGCAGGGTTACTTCATTACTATCGTCGTAGAGAATGTAAACTTTAATTAACTCGCGCTTAACTAAGGGGCCCTTTTGGGAACCTGTTGTAAATCCGGATCATTTTTATGAGGAAGGTCAACATGAGCAGCATTGATAAAAGCGGGACATACGCGCTCGGGACGCGGACGGTGAAACGGCTGGGCTATGGCGCGATGCAGCTGGCCGGGCCGGGCGTCTTTGGGCCGCCGAAGGATAAGCAGGCCGCGCTGGACGTGTTACGCGAGGCCGTGGCGGCGGGGGTGAACCACATTGATACCAGTGATTTTTATGGCCCTCATGTCACCAACCAGCTGATCCGCGAGGCGCTTCATCCTTACCGGGACGATCTGACGATCGTCACCAAGATTGGCGCCCGTCGCAACGACAAAGGTGCCTGGCTGCCGGCCTTTTCCGCGCAGGAGCTGACGCAGGCGGTGCATGACAACCTGCGTAATCTGCAGCTGGACGTGCTGGACGTGGTGAATCTGCGGATCATGTTTAGCGCGCACGGGCCAGCGGAAGGGTCGATTGCTGAACCGCTCTCCACCCTGGCAGAATTACAGCAGCAGGGGCTGGTGCGGCATATTGGTTTGAGCAACGTCACGGCCACCCAGGTCGCGGAAGCGCAGAAGATGGTGCAGGTGGTGTGCGTGCAGAACATGTACAACATTGTGAACCGGGGTGATGATGCGCTGGTGGATCTGCTCGCGCAGCAGGGGATTGCGTATGTGCCGTTCTTCCCACTGGGCGGCTTTACGCCGCTGCAATCGTCCGGGCTGAAGGCTGTCGCGGATTCACTGGGCGTCACGGCAATGCAGGTTGCGCTGGCATGGCTGCTGCAGCGTTCTCCGAATATCCTGCTGATCCCGGGCACCTCTTCCGTGGCGCATCTGCGGCAAAACCTCGCGGCGGGGGAACTGCAGCTGCCGCCTGACGCGCTGGAAACATTGAATACGCTGATGGACTGATCGTCACAGGCGCAAAGCCCGACATGTGCTTCCGGGCTTTGCGCGTTTTAAATCTTCTGACACTTCAACGCGTTTGGGTTCGCTTCCGGAAATGACCTTGATCCCTGACCATAATCCGTAATACTGTATTTATATACAGTATATGGCGAGAAAGGCATCATGGACACTCTCTTTTCTTATCAACCAAAACAAATCATTGAACTACCTTTGTTTTTAGAACGTGTTGCCTGTGGGTTTCCCAGCCCGGCGCAGGATTATGTGGAGGATCGTCTCGATCTTAACCGGCTGGCAGTGAGGCACCCCAGTGCGACCTATTTTATCAAGGTGAGTGGAGACTCCATGATTGGCGCGGGGATTGGCGACGGCGATCTGCTGGTGGTTGACCGCTCGTTAAATGCCGAACATGGGGATATCGTCGTGGCGTCGGTCGCCGGTGAGTTTACGGTGAAAGAGCTACAGACGCGCCCGGTGCTGAGGCTGTTGCCACATAACGCCCGCTATCAGCCGATTACCTTTCATTCCGAAGAGGAACTGCAGATCTTCGGCGTCGTCACCCACACGCTTAAAACGCATAAACATGTTCGCGCTGGTTGATGTGAACAGCTTCTATGCCTCCTGCGAGAAGGTATTCCGCCCCGATCTGGAGGGGAAGCCCATCGTGGTGGTGTCCAACAACGACGGCTGCATCATTTCACTCTCGCGGGAGGCAAAGCAGTTCGGCATAAAAATGGGTGAGCCCTATTTTAAATTCAAAGAGAAGCTTTTTCCGGCGAGGGTTTACGTCTTCAGTTCGAACTATGCGCTGTATGCCGACCTCAGCAGTCGGGTGATGCAGACGCTGACGGATCTGGCTCCGGCCATAGAAATTTACTCGATTGACGAGGCGTTCGTGAACGTTTCAGGGATCGGTAACTGCATGTCGCTGGACGCGTTCGGACACCAGATGCGCACGCAGGTCTTTAAAAACACGGGTTTAACCGTTGGCGTCGGCATTGCCCCGACAAAAACGCTGGCAAAGCTGGCCAATTATGCGGCGAAACGGTGGGCCAGTACCGGCGGCGTGGTCGATCTGTCGGGCCGCGAGCGGCAGCGTAAACTGCTGGCAAAGGTTCCGGTAGAGGAGGTATGGGGCGTAGGGCGGCGCATCACGAAAAAACTGAACGCGATGGGGATTACCACGGCGCTGGAGCTGGCGGAGGCCTCCTCGTGGGTCATTCGCAAACATTTTAACGTGGTGCTGGAGCGTACGGCGCGCGAGCTTCGCGGCGAGCCCTGTCTAGACCTTGAAGAGTACACCCCCACGAAGCAGCAAATCATCTGTAGCCGTTCGTTTGGTCATCGCATTACGCAATATGAAGAGATGCACCAGGCGATTTGCGCCTACGCGGAACGCGCCGCAGAGAAACTGCGCGGCGAGCATCAATACTGTCGTTTTATCAGCGTGTTTGTGCGCACCAGCCCGCATGCGGACAACGAAATTTATTACGGTAATCAGGCTTCGGTCACCCTGATGACGCCCACCAATGACTCGCGGGATATCATCCGTGCCGCCACGGAGGCGCTGGGGCGGATATGGCTCGACGGGTATCGCTATATGAAGGCTGGGGTCATGCTGGCGGACTTTTTCAGCAGCGGTGTCGCTCAGCTTAATCTGTTTGACGACAATCGCCTGCGCGCCAACAGCGCGGCGCTGATGGAGATGATCGACAGCGTCAATCACTCCGGCAAAGGGAAGATATGGTTCGCCGGGCAGGGGATTGAGAAACCGTGGGCCATGAAGCGAGAGATGTTGTCACCGGCCTATACGACGCGGTACGCGGATTTACCGGTGGCGAGGTAAAAGGCGGTTATTTTGTGGCGTTGTGGGTCGCGATCTCAGGCAGTAATTGCTCAATCACGCTGACGACCTTTCTGACGCGCTGCGGAATAAAGCGGGCATCAGGATAAACGGCATAGAGGAAGCGATCGGGTAACCGCCAGTCGGGCAGCACCGGTACCAGCTTGCCCGCCTGCAGAGCCCTGGCCACGAGCGGTCGCTGCATGCCGCCGATACCCATGCCGGATTCCAGCGCCTGCAGCAGCGCGTCGCTGGTGTTGGCACGGAAAACGGTATTCACGTTGACCTCGACCGTTTCCTCGTCAGAAATCAGGCGCAGGGGGGCATCCAGCGGAATGCCGCTGAACCGCACGTGTGGGAGCGTCGCCAGTTCGCTGACCGCGTGTACCGCCTGAAAACCGGGAGCGGCAAACAGTGCAGCTTCAATACGCCCCAGCACGCGAGCCGCGTGCGCCTGCGGAGGCTCGCTGCTCAGCCGTATCGCGACATCCACGCCCTCCGCCACCAGATCGGCAAGGCGGTCATCCAGGGAAAGCATCAGCTGCAGTTCGGGATGCAGGCGCTGTAGCGCCAGCAGATGCGGCAAAATGATCTGCCCCAGGCCGCTCGGCAACTGGACATGGACGCGTCCCTGAACGCTATGATCGACAGGATGTAAACGCCTCTCCGCTTCCCCCATGGCGTCCAGCACGAGCTGCATATCACGCCGGTAGCGTTCCCCTTGTTCGGTCAGCTTCATCGTACGCGTCGTACGGTGCAGCAGTACCACACCCAGCGATTCCTCAAGCGCCGCGATCTGTTGACTGACGGCGGACTGCTTAATACCGGTCTGACGGGCAGCCGCTGAAAACGAGCCCGCTTCAGCGACGCGCAGAAAAGTAGAAATGGCATTGAGCTTATTATTCATTTAATGATTTTGCTTATAAGTGCCATCGGTTTCATGGGATATCTCCAGAAAAAATAATATATCACACTGCGTCTGTCACCCTTTCCGGAGAAATACCATGAATAATAGGCAGCAACACAACGTCGCCCTGGTCGCGGGCGCCAGCGGCATTGTCGGCAGACAGATGGTCAACACGCTCCTGCACCATCAGTGGCAGGTGATCGGCCTTAGCCGCCATGCCGGGTCGCATCCTGACGGCATTCCGATGGTCAAGATCGATTTACTGGATGAAAAGGACAGCGCCCGGGCGCTGCGCTCCCTGGACGGTGCCACCCATCTCTTTTACAGCGCCTGGGCGAACGCGGCGAACTGGGAAGACATGGTTGAGCCGAACGTCACCATGCTGCGTAATCTGGTCAGCATCCTCGAAAAAACGGCACCTTTGCAGACGGTAAGCCTGATGCAGGGGTACAAGGTCTACGGCGCGCATCTGGGGCCGTTTAAAACCCCGGCGCGCGAAAGCGATCCCGGCGTACCGGGTGCCGAATTTAACGCCGCGCAGCTTGCGTGGCTCAGCCAGTTTCAGCGGGGAAAGCGCTGGCACTGGAATGCCATCAGGCCGGGCGTGGTAGGGAGTGCGGTACCGGGCAATGCCATGAACCTTGCGCTGAGCATTGCCCTGTACGCCTCCCTGTGCAAGGCGCTGGGTTTACCGTTGCGTTTTCCCGGTTCGGAACAGACCTGGCACAGTATCGTTGACCATACAGACGCCGGGCTGCTGGCCGACGCCACTCTGTGGGCCGCCGCGTCACCTGCGGCACAGAATCAGGCGTTCAACGTGAATAATGGTGATATCTGGCGCTGGAGCGAGCTCTGGCCGCGCATCGCACGCTGGTTTGACCTGGACTCTGCACCGCCGGTGAGGCTGTCATTTCATCAGCTGTTTACGGACTATCGCGGCGTATGGCGCGAGCTTGCCGGAGAGCGGCTGGTGGAAGCGGATATTCTGCAGCTGAGCGACGGGCGGTTTGCCGATTTTGTCTTTAGCTGGGACTACGACATGTTTGGTGACGGGAGCAAGCTGCGCAGGGCGGGCTTTACGCAAATGCAGGCGACGGATGAGATGTTTTTCCACCTGTTCGCGCAGTTGAGAGCCGCGCGGATTATTCCCTGACCGTAAGGGTTGTTGTCATCAACGATCGGCGCGTTATACTCACGCGTTAAAATGAATGTATTGTGGGGCAGGGATATGCACGAAAGTCTAAAAATGATATCAGTCGCTCTGCCCCTCATTGCGCTTCTCATTCTGTTAAGCTTTTTGGTCAGACGCATTCGCCAGGCAAAACGTATCATTTCAGACCGTAACGGGATGAAAAAGATCTCTGCCAGTCCCTCAATATTTGGCGGAAATGCAGGTAAAACCTGGTTTTATGATGACCAGTTTTTATATGAAGTTAAAAACAACGCCACCCGTAAAATTGCGCTGGCTAACATCATTAAAATCAGACCGGGGAATACAGAGATAAACAGCAGACGGGTCTGGATTGTTATTTACCGTGATGGTGCAAATGAAAAGCAGGTGCAGTTTTATAACAATCTCACCCTCTGGAATCATAACTTCACGGCTTTTCTGGTAGCGGTAAAACGTGCCAATCCTGACGCTGTGGTTAAAGAACGCGCAATCCTCAATCTATGAAAAAGAACCGCAGACGGTTTGCGGACGCTGCTCCTGTGCAGCGCCCATAGCATCAGGGTTAAGGGCTTACTCAACCGTTAACGCATCGACAACCTCGGCCACGCTTCTCACGCTGCGGATATTCCCAATCCCCGTGCCGAGCGCGATATACCCTTCATCGGTATTATTTTCCAGCATGCCCAGGCGCAGGCCCCGTAATCCGCCCATCGCCTTGCCCAGCGCTTCGTTGCTTGCGCCAGCTTTATCCATCGCCGCCAGTTTTTCCGCCAGCTTGCCGGGGAGAGAACGATAGTAGTGGGGGACGGTGCGGAAAAGCAGCAGGTCCAGGCCGTTGGCGGCAACAATTTTCTCTTTGACCCCCTGCGGCACGCGGCTTTCTTCGGTACTGATAAACACCGAGCCGGCAAACACGCCTTCTGCCCCCAATGCATGCGCCGCTCTGGCGGTGCGGCGATCGGTAATACCGCCCGCCGCCATCACCGGGACGTGCTTCACGGCGTCGGCAATCAGCGGCACGATGGAAAAGGTACCCAGCGCCGTCGCGGGTAACGTCCCACCCTCATCAAAACCGGTGGCGACGATGATGTCTGCCCCCATTTCTTCAGCCAGAAGGGTATTTTCCGGCGTGGGATTGATGTCGCGGTAGATAATGGCGATACCTGCCTCTTTTAAGTCACTAAACAGCGCGGGAATAATGCTGCCTTCCCCATAGCCCGTATACACCACGGCCCTGACGCCTTCCTCTTTTACCACCTTAAGAATTGGCCCGGTCCAGACGTCATTAACGGCGGTGGGGATCAGGTTCACGCCGAAGGGTTTTTCGGTCAGCCGTTTGGTTTTCCGAATTTCTTCCCGCATTTTTTCGGCGGTCTCTTCCGGCGTGGAGACCGCGGTATCGGCAGTTAAACCGGCGTTGGGGCCCAGCACGCCGAGTCCTCCGGCATTGCTGACCGCGGCCACTAAACGGGCATCAGTAAGCCAGGATAACGGTCCCTGAATAACGGGCTTTTCGATACCCAGGATCTGACAGATACGGTTATTTTTCATAGCAGACTCTCCCTTACGTTTGAATGAGGGAGAGTGTAGAGAGGAAGATTGTTAGGAAAAATAGCCAGAAAGATTCATCACTGTTATAAAATCAATAACAATCATTTTCTCCCGCTCGCGGCAAGACATCCCTTATGCAAATAAACCTCTTTGAATCTATTCGGATTTTTATTGAAATTGTCGACTCGGGGAGCCTTACCCAGGCGGCAGAGAATCTGCAGGTCCATCGACCGGCAGTGACCAAAGCGCTGCAGCTTCTGGAACAACACAGCGGCACGCGGCTCCTGCAGCGCACCACGCGTCGGATTAGCCTGACGCCGGATGGGGAAGCCTTTTATCGCCGCAGTAAACCCCTGCTGGCGCAGGCGGACGAATTACTGGAGTCGTTTGGCGCCGATCGACCGATACACGGCCAGCTGCGTGTGGATATGCCCATCTCTTTTGCGGCGCTGCGGGTGATACCCAACCTGCCTGATTTTTATCGTCAGCATCCTGATATCGACATCATCCTGAGCAGCTCTGACCGCCGTCGGGATATGCTGCGGGACGGTCTGGACTGCGTGCTGCGGGTGGGCGAGCTGGACGACGGCGACTATATCGCGCGTAAAATCGGGAACATTAAAATCACGACCTGCGCCAGCCCGGCCTGGCTGGCTGAACACGGTACGCCAGAAACGCTGGAGGATTTACGCAAGCATCAGGCGATTAACTGGATTAACAACAGCAGCAGGCACGTTCAGCCGTGGACGTTTACCACGCCAGAGGGCGTTGCGGAGATCGCGCTACCCGGTAAGCTCGTGGTGGATAATTCCGAGGCCTACATCGCGGCAGGCCTGGCCGGGCTGGGGGTAATGCAGGGAATGAATCTCTTTCTCCAGCCTTACATTGACCGCGGCCTGCTGGTTGAGGTCCTGCCTGAATATCGTTCGCCGGACCGCAAACTGTCACTGCTCTACCCACATCGTCATCTCTCCCGCAAGGTACGGGTATTTACCGAATGGCTGGAGAGTCTGGTGTGAAAGCGGCCAGCTCATGGCATAGCGCACCAATCTGCTCCACTGCATTGAGCAGGCGGGGCGTCGGTTCGTTTGCACAGTTTAGCCGCAGAAAGTGCGTGAGTTCTGCGCCAGGGGAAAACAGGGGGCCGGGGCTGACGCCAATACCCCGCGCCAGCGCGCGGCGATGCACCTCCAGCGCGTTGACCTGCGGAGGAAGTTCGACCCACAGCAGAAAGCCAGCTGCGGGGACGTTTACGCGGGTACCGGGGGGAAAACTGGCCTCGACCCGCGCCACGACGGCGTCTATTCCCTCTGCGATCCGCCGCTTTAGCCGCCGCAGGTGACGGTCGTAGTCGCCGCTTGCCAGCATCTCGCTCGTCGCGGCTTCCAGCAGCGGCGCGCCGGCCCAGTCTCCGGCCATGCGGGCCTGCAAGACCTGCGGGTAATAGCGTCCGGCGGCAATCCAGCCGATTCGCCACCCCGGTGCAAGCGTTTTAGACAGGGAGCTGCAGTAAATCACATTCCCGTTCTGGTCGAAGGCTTTGCAGGCCGGAGGACGTTGCCCGTCACCGACCAGGTCACCGTAAACGTCGTCCTCAATCAGAGGAATACCGGCTTCTTCAAGCAGAGCAACCAGTTCCTGCTTGCGCGCGACGGGCATGCTGGCACCCAATGGGTTTTGCACGGTGGGCGAGGCCAGGACGGCCGCGGGACGGTGGCAGCGGATGGCGTCAGCCAGCGGTTCCAGTAACAGACCTTCAGCAGGATCGGTGGGGATTTCTAACGCCTTCAGGCCTAAATCCTCCAGCAGCAGGAGCGTGCCAAAGTAGGCGGGCTGCTCCACCGCCACCACATCACCTGGCTGACACACGGCCCGCAGGGCCAGGCGCAGCGCCTGCGTCGCGCCTGCGGTAATAATCAGATCGTCCGCGCCGAAGCGGGCTCCCCACTGCGCAGCACGCGCCGCAATCTTGCTTCGTAAATCACGCCTTCCCGGCGGCAGGCTGTAGCTCTGCCCATGCGCGTCCAGACGACGGCCCACGGAGTGTAACGCCCGCTGTAGCGCCTCCCCGGGCAGCCACGCGGGATCGGGCAGGGCGGCGCCCAGCGGGATCAGCCGGGCTTCTGCACTGCTGAACAGCGACCGGGCCACGGCGGACATAGTCACGGGCACCGGGCCCGGCGTGGAACGCGCGGGCTCCGCGCGCGGAGGGAGGCTGATCTGGCGGATGTAATAACCTGAACGCGGTCGCGCAACGATCAGCCCTTCAGCCTCAAGGCAGCGAAGGGCCTCCAGCGCCGTCGGAAGGCTCACGTGCTCGCGTTCGGCCAGTTTACGCGCGGAGATCATCCGGTCACCGATTCGCAATGCGCCTGAAGAGAGCGTGAGGCGCAGACGCTCAGCAATCCGGCGATAGTGTGGGGAGGGGGCAGACATGGGTATCTGTTCAGGCTAATTTTCGATAAAACTGACTATACAGCCAATGATGTGCGCCATCTATAGTGACCGGCATGTTCAGGACAAGGAGGCATTATGCACAGCGATAATTTCGACATTTCCTCGTATTTCAAACGCATAAACTACACCGGACCGGCGGCGGCCGATACGTCCACCCTGCATGCGCTGATGCGTCATCAGATCTTTTCCGTTCCCTTTGAAAATCTGGACGTGCAGGCGGGGAAAATTGTCTCGCTGGCACCAGACGACATTGCCGAGAAGGTGCTAAAGAAAGGGCGCGGCGGGTACTGCTATGAGGTGAACGGGCTTTTTGCCATGGCGCTGGAAGCGTTAGGGATACCTTACCGTTTTGTGGCGGCGCGCCCGATGTTCTACCCCGCGCGACGGCCAAAAACCCATATGGCGCTCATCGCCGAGGTGGAGAGCCGCCAGTGGCTTTGCGATCTCGGCTTCGGCAGCTACGGCATCCGCGCGCCAATGGCGCTGGACACGCTTGACGTGGAAATCACCCAGGATTTCGACACGTTTCGCCTGAGCCGCAGCGCGGAGGGCGAGTATCTGCTCGAGGCGAAGGTGGAAGGCGAATGGGCCCGACAATACGGCTTCGATCTCACGCCTCAAGAGTGGATTGATTTCGTCCCGGCCAACTACCTGAACTCCACGCACCCGGATGCGATCTTTGTGCAGAAGCGGGTGGTGGTGGTGCACAGCCCGGAAGGACGCCAGATTTTGCTGGGCGATATGCTGAAAACCATCACGGCGAACGGCACTGAAACGCGGCAGCTGGCGGAGGAGAACATCCGCCATGTCCTGAAAGACCGTTTTGCGCTCACCGCCGCGTAATCGGAGAAAGATGGGGACTCAGCCCGGCCCGTCGGCTGCGGCTTTGCGCTGAGCCCCCCACTGTAACAGCAGGCTAAACGACGCGGGTAACACGGTCAGCGTCACCAGCGTCGCAGCCAGCAGCCCGCCGATAATGGCATAGGCCATTGGACCCCAGAAAACCTGGTGAGAGATGGGGATCATCCCCAGAATGGCGGCACAGGCGGTCAGGCAGATGGGTCTGGCCCGGTGCTCCGCCGCTGCCATAATCGCGGCATCGTTTGCCATCCCCTGAGCAAGATTGCTGTCAACCTCGCTAATCAATATTACCGCGTTACGCACGATCATCCCCGCCAGGGCGATGACGCCCAGCAGCGCAACAAACCCCATCGGCGTGCCGCCAGGCAGCATAGCCAGCACGATCCCCGGTAAACCAAACGGGGCCATCAGGAGCGCCAGCAGCATCCGGGAATATCGCCGCAGCTGAAGCATCAGCAGCATCAGCATGATGACCAGCGTCACCGGAAGAACGGTAAAGACGGAGCTGTTCCCCTTATCCGATTCGGCAACCGCGCCGCCTTCTTCAATGCTGTAACCTGCGGGCAGGCTCGCGCGCAGTTTATCGACCGCCGGACGCAGCGCGGCGGATACCGCTTCAGCCCTCAGCCCCGGGGCGAGGTCGGTTTGCACCGTGATAAAGGGCACGCGCTGGCGGCGCCAGATGACCGGATCGTCCACGCCCCAGACCGGCGTTGCGACGGCGCTGAGCGGAATTTTTTTACCGTCATTCCCCTGAATCGTGAGTGAGGAGAGGGTGGCGGTGCTCTGGCGCGCGCTGTCCTCGGCCCTGAGCACCACGTCGACAAGGCGGTCATTATCTCTGATGGACGTGACAACGCTGCCGGACCAGACGGTATTCAGCGTGCGGGCGAGGCTTTCTGACGATATTCCCGCCGCTCTGGCCGCCGTCTGATTCACCTTAAGGGTGATGACCCTCTCCGGCTCTCCGGCCGTCTGGTTAACGTCGCGTGAGAACGGGGAGCGGCCAATCGCGTCCGTGAGACGGTTCGCAAGCGCCCGGACCTGCAGATAATCCGGCCCGCTCACCCGGTATTTGATGGGCCAGCCGACGGGAGGCCCCAGCTCAAGGGGCGACACGCGCGTGATGATGTCGCTAAATTGCGTCGCCAGGATCGTGTTGAGCTGTGCGTGCAGACGATCCCGCGCCGCAAGATCCTTCGCGACCACAACCAACTGGGCGATATTTTCATTTTCCAGCAGCACGTCCATCGGCAGGTAAAAACGGATGGCGCCTGAGCCAACGTACGTCGAAAAGCGATCGATATTGCTGTTGTCGGCCAGCGCTTTTTCCAGCTTTTCCACCTCTCTGAGCGTTTCCGGCTGCGACGCGTTGGCCGGAAGCGTCAGGCTGACCAGCAACTCGGGCCGGTCCGAGGCGGGGAAAAACTCGCCCTGCATAAACGTCGTGCCGTACGCTGACAGCCCCAGCGCGGCAAGCGCAATCAGTACGGTAGCGAGACGGTGGCGGAGCGCCAGGCGTAAAAGCCGTCCATACCCGCGCGCGATCCTTCCCGGTCCTGCCGCGTGATGTCTGACTTTTTCCGGCAGCAGCCACGTGCCCGTTAGCGGCGAAAACAGGATCGCGACGGCCCAGGAGCAGAGCAGGGCGATGAGCACCACCGCAAACAGAGAGAAGCAGTATTCGCCGGCGCTGGAGGCCGCAAAACCAACGGGAATAAAACCGGCAATCATGACCAGAGTACCGGTGAGCATCGGGAAGGCCGTCGTTTTGAATGCATAGGTGGCCGCGAGTCGACGGGAATCCCCAGCTTCCAGTCGGGAGACCATCGTTTCGACGGCGATCATGGCGTCATCCACCAGCAGGCCCAGGGCAATGATCAGCGCCCCGAGCGAGATACGCTGAAGGCCGATGCCGGCGAGCATCATGCCGACAAACGTCATGGCAAGCACCAGCGGAATGGCCGTCGCCACCACCAGTCCGGCCCGCAAACCCAGCGAGACAAATGAAACCGCCAGCACGATAACAACGGCTTCGATAAGTACCCGGATAAACCCGCTTACCGCTTCACTCACCACCGCTGACTGATCGGCGACTTTCACCATCTCAATACCGTGCGGCAGCCCGGCGCTGAGGGCCGCCATTTTTGCGTTCAGCGCAGCACCGAAACGCAGCATGTTGCCTGTCGGTGCCATCGACACCGCCAGACCGATAGCCGGTTTGCCGTTCACCCGGTAGGCCGGGGCCGGTGGCTCAGCGATTTCCCGGGTGACGGTGGCAATGTCGGTCAGCGGAATATAGCGATTGTTAACGTGCAGCGTGACGGCGCGCAAACTCTCTTCGGTGGTGAGCGCCCCGCTGACCTTTATCGCCATGTTCTCCTGCCCGGTACGCATCGTTCCTGCCGGGACAACGGCGTTTTGCGCCCGGAGGGCGTCGGCAACGTCCTGAATATCCAGCCCCATCCCGGCCAGGCGCGCCGGAGAAAAGGCGAGAACCCACTGCTCCTGCTGTTCGCCCAGCAGGGTGGTTTTGCCCATATCCGGCAGGGACATGAGTTCGCGCCGTATTGTCTCTGCGCGATCCCGCACCTCCCGCAACGTGAAGCCTTCGGGAATAAAGGCGTAAATTGTGCCGAACGTGTCGTCAAACTCGTCATCCACGGCAGGACCCTGCACCCCTTCGGGCAGGGACGGCGCGATGTCCTGCATTTTTTTGCGAACCTGATACCAGATATCGGGCACGCGTTGCGGGGGCGTATCGTCACGGAGGTTGACGTGGATAACGGTGCGTCCGGCACGGGTTTCACTTTCGAGATAGTCCAGCCAGGGCGTTTCCTGCAGCTTTTTTTCAAGCGTATCGGTCAGCAGGCGGGTGGTATCCGTCACGGAGGCTCCCGGCCACTGTGCGGAGACGACGGCCGTTTTAATGGTGAATGCCGGATCTTCGTTACGCGGCAGCTTCTCATAGCAGAACACGCCCATCGCAATCACCAGCAGCATGAAAAAGCTGACCATCTGCTGGTTCTTCAGCGCCCAGGCGGAGAGGTTAAATTGGGCTTCCGATCCTGTGTTCATAGCTGAACCTCTCCGGCCATCACCGGCTCGCCGGGTCGTAATGTGCTCACGCCCGCCGTAATCACCCTGTCGCCGGGCTCAAGGCCGGAGGCAATCATGACGGAGGTGGCCGTATAGCCGACGGGCACCACCACGCGCAGCTGCGCCCGCGACTGCGGGGTAATCACGAAAACCGCCGGTTTGTCGCCGGCTCGGGTCAGCGCCGACGCGGGAAGCGCGTACCCGTGCGGGGCGGCGGAGGGCAACGTCACGGTGACGCTGGCGCCCAGCGCCATGGCCTCCGGCGGGTTTTGCAGGGTGGCTCTGACGCGCCACGTGCGGGTCTGAGGATCGGCCTGCGGGGTGATATCCCGCAGCAGGGCAGACGCCTGCACCGACGGGTCGCCGAGCAGGGAAACCTGCAAAACCGCCTTATCCAGAGGCGGGATCGCATCGGGCGCGGCAATATCAAACGCCACGTCGCGGGCTTCCCCGGTCGCCAGCGTCAGCACGGACTGGCCGTCGCTGACAACCTGTCCCGCAGAGGCGCTCACGGCCGTGATGACGCCCGCTTGTGGAGCGATAAGTCGCGTCCAGCCCAGGCTTTCCCGCGCGTTACGCCATGCGGCCTCGCTGCTTTTTAAGCGCGCGCGGGCGACAAGCCAGTCAGCCCGGGCGCTGTCGAGCTGCGTGCGGGCTATCGCACCCGTTGGCATGAGCTTTTGCATGCGACTGACGTTAAGCGCGGCGACCTGGGCTGAGGCTTTGGCGCCTTCATAGTCGGCCGCGGCGCTGTCCAGCTGGTTTTGCCCGGTCGTATTATCAAGCGTGGCCAGCAGCTGTCCGGCAGTGACCCGGTCGCCAATATCAACGCTACGCGTCAGTATCCGGCCTCCGGTGCGAAAGCTCAGGGTCGTTTCATCGTGGGCATGGATCTCACCGGTTCTTTCCAGCGCGGGAAGGGATTGGGCGGAGCCAACGACGACGTAGCGTACCTTACGCACTGGGTCAGGTTTGTTTTCGTGTTTATCACCGCAGCCGGCCAGCGGAAAAATCGCCAGCGCAAGCAGGGCCAGGGGAAGAAAATGCAGCCAGGAAAGGGTGCGCGCCACGCCGTACAAATGATGCAGGCAGTGGCGGAGGGAGAGAAAAAATTCGTCTGACATAACGCCGCTCCATAAAGGGAATGGCGTTATTAAATGCGCGCTACGTCGAGAAAGATTCGATGTTCTGTCAAGGCTTTATCAAGAGGGGAGATTTTCATTATCGGACGGCTGCCAGGGCAACAAAATGCGCACCGCAAGGCCGCCGGTTTCCGGTAATGACGCGCTAATCTCACCCCCATGCGCCTCGCAAATCGCCCGGGCGATGGACAAACCGAGGCCGCTGCCGCCGGAATGCCGCGCGCGGGACTGCTCCTCGCGGCTAAAGCGTTTAAACATTTCCGGCAAGAACTGGGGCGACACGCCCGGCCCGTCATCGGTGAATTCGAGGATGTAATGCCCGCTGGCGTAATGCAGCGCCACCTCAAGGTGGCCGCCTTCGCGTCCGTAACGTAGCGCATTTTCCATGAGGATGGTAACGACCTGCCCCATACGGAATGCATCGCCCCGGAAGGGGCTGGTGTGCGGGTTACGCAGCGTTATCCTGAAATGATGCGCATCCGCCTGGGGCATGATCCAGGCAGCCCGCTCGTGAATCAGCTCATCCAGACAGAACGGCTGGTCCTCCAGCACAAGGTTACCCGCGTCTGCCAAAGAGAGAAGGTGGAGCTCATCGGTGAGGCGGTTGAGGTGCTGGAGCTGTTTCATCACCATGCCCAGCTGCGCCGGGCTGGCATCAAACACGCCGTCTAGCATGCCCTGCAGACGCCCGATGGCGGCCGTCAGGGGCGAGCGCAGCTCGTGCGCCATCGCGACGTGCGAGGCGCGGAGCTCTTTCTCATAGCGGGCCAGTTGCCCCGTCATGGAGTTAAAGTCGGTCGCAAAGCTGACCATTTCTGCCGGTGCATCCTTGATGAGCTCTGCCTGACGGCCAAACTGCCCTTCGGCGACATCCTTTGCCGCAGCGCGAAGGCGGCTGAACTGCAGCGCCAGCGGGCGGGCGTGTTTGAGCCCCATCACCACAATAAACGGGATCATCACCAGCACCAGCAGGGCCACCGTGACCCAGTCCGCTGAGGCGATGGACGGCGTGGAATAGCTCAGGCCCCACCAGGTATCCACAATCGTGTGGAAGCGGGCCGGATTGGCCTGCGGGTTCTGGCTGAGCGTAAGAAACTCCTGCCGGACTGCCGGCGGCATCCTGCCCATGATCCAGTAGTTCTGGACCGCATAGCGCAGCCACATGCAGGTGGCAATGACGATCACGCTGCCGATGGCCAGCGCCAGGATGCGCGCGCAAATCCAGCGCCACAGAGAGGCGTGCCGATTTTTTATCATGGCTGTCTGAACCTGTAACCCACGCCGCGCACGTTGATCAGCACGCCGGAAATACCCACCGCTTCGAGTTTTTTACGCAGGTTATAAATATGGGTGTCCACCACGCGCTCCAGCGCCTCGCTTTCCGGCAAGCAGTGTTCCAGTAAATACTGGCGGGAAAACGGGTGCGCAGGCGAGCGCAGCAGCGTTGCCAGAAGCGAGAATTCCGTTGGCGTAAGATCGAGCATCACAGGCGCGTCGTCGCCGTTGTCCACGCACGCCACAATGGCGGCGACATCCACCGCCAGCGTTTGCCAGCGAAGGATCTTTTCCTCTGTCTCTTTTTTACTGCTGCGCCGCAGCACCGCCTGCACCCGCGCCACCACTTCGCCCGGATGATAAGGCTTCACCACGTAATCATCGGCACCGTAGCGCAGGGCGCCAATGCGATCGGGAGTATCCCCCATGGCCGTGACCATGATTACCGGCACATCGCTTTTACGACGCAGGCCCGCCAGCACCTCGGTGCCGTTAAGTCCCGGCAGCATCACGTCCAGCAGGATGAGGTCGGGCTTCCACCGCTGCGCCATATCCAGCCCGGAAAGACCGTCTCCGGTAATGGTCACGTCGTAATTTTCACGCCGTAAATAGGCTTCGAGCACGCCAGCCGCGTCGGCGTCATCTTCAATAATCAGCACTCTTCTGGATAACATCCGTTCACCTTGACCATTTCTTAACACTATCCCGACGATTCATTGATTCAGCCAAATCATACTGCACCAACATTGTGTGGCTGTTCCTGTCTCAGGAGACGCCAGCGTCTGTAAGGAGAGCAGTATGATAGCGATAAAAAAAGTCCTGTATATGTCCGTCCCGCTTCTGATGGTCGTGGCATCCGCCGCGCAGGCGGATGATGACACCGCGTCCGATTCCTTAACCGTCGGGCTGGGAGGGCAATATGCCCCGCGTTACTCAGGCTCAGACAAGCAGGTGTGGCAGGTGGTTCCTGTGCTGCAGGGACGCAAAGGCGCTTTCTTTGTTGATGCACAAAAAGGGGTGGGATATGACCTGCAAAACGACAGCGGCTGGTATTTCGAACACACGCTGGGCGACGATCCCGGAAGGGCTGATAAAAATTCTGGCTGGCGCGAGGGGGCAAACAACCTGAAAGGGATGGGGGATATTGATGCCACCCTGAATACCGGCCTTGCCGTGGGCTGGCAGGCTGCGCCATGGCTGAGCATGGAAGGCAAAGCGACGCTGCCGTTAACCGACAGTCAGGGGGCAAGCTATCAGGCCTCCGTTACGCTGATCCCGGTACAAAATAACCAGGACACGATAGCCTTTCAGTCTGCGGCCCTGTTTGGCGACAGCCGTTACCTGAATACCTGGTATGGGGTCAGTGAGCAGCAGAGCCGCCGCACCGGCTATCGCCGCTATGCTGCGCCGGGTGGATTTTACGGCGTCGACACCAGCCTGACCTGGAGCCATCAGTTCGATGCTCACTGGGGAACTGTCCTCAGCGCGGACTATACCTGGCTTGGCGACCATGCCAATCAAAGCCCGATCGTGATGCGGCGTAATGAGGGGTCTGCAACCGCCGCTATCACCTGGACATTCTAAATTCTCGGATCATGATGTGAGCGAGGGGGCGAGAGGATTACTTCTTCTTATCCATCATCGCCTTTAAATCGGCAAACGGGTTAAACGTGGCGACGCCCACGTCTTTTTGCGCGTCTTCCCCGGCCACCACGGTGGTGCCGTACTGATCCGCTTCGGTGTATTTCGAATGCTCGTGATCGTGGCAAAACAGGCACAACAGCTCCCAGTTGCTGCCATCTTCCGGGTTGTTGGTATGGTCGTGATCGATATGGTGAACCGTGAGTTCACGCAGATTGGAATAGACAAACTCGCGCGAGCAGCGTCCACACACCCAGGGATAAATTTTTAATGCTTTTTCGCGATAGCCGCTTTCCAGCCGCGCGTAGTTTTTGGGGATCAAAGCCATTGCCGGTTTTACCTGCCATGAAAAGAGTGGGGAAGAGTATATCCCATAACGTTGCGTCGTGACGAACCCGTCAGTTATGTCAATTTATTTGAACCATTCCGTTAAATAAACGGCATTTATTCTTACCGGGTAATGCGTAAAGTGGACAGAACGCAATGCATTATCAGGACACAGGGTTATGAAAAAGATCGGATTTTTATCCTTTGGTCACTGGACGCCTTCACCGCAGTCCGGCACGCGCTCGGCGGCCGATACGCTGCTGCAGTCCATCGATTTAGCCGTGGCGGCTGAAGAGCTGGGGGCAGACGGCGCCTATTTCCGCGTGCACCACTTCGCCCGACAGCTTAGCTCGCCGTTCCCTCTGCTGGCCGCTATAGGGGCAAAAACAAAAACCATCGAAATTGGCACCGGCGTAATCGACATGCGCTATGAAAATCCGATGTACATGGCCGAAGATGCGGGCGCGGCGGATCTGATTTCCGGCGGTCGCCTGCAGCTGGGCATCAGCCGGGGCTCACCGGAGCAGGTTATTGATGGCTGGCGGCATTTCGGCTATGTCCCGCAGGAAGGGGAAAACGAGTCGGATATGGCGCGTCGTCATACCGAGGTGCTGCTTGAGGTGCTGCGTGGGGAAGGGTTTGCCAAACCGAACCCGCAGCCAATGTTCCCCAATCCGCCGGGGCTGCTGCGTCTGGAGCCTTATTCAGAAGGGCTGCGCGAGCGTATCTGGTGGGGCGCGGGTTCTAATGCGACGGCGGTATGGGCGGCAAAACTGGGCATGAACCTGCAAAGCTCAACGCTGAAGGACGATGAAACCGGCGAGCCGTTCCATATACAGCAGGCAAAACAGATCCGCGCGTACCGTCAGGCCTGGAAAGACGCAGGGCATACGCGCGAGCCGCGCGTGTCGGTTAGCCGCAGTATTTTTGCGCTGATGGACGACCGTGACCGGATGTATTTCGGTGCCAGCCGCAACGACAGCGATAGCGTGGGTTATCTTGATGAGAAAACGCGCGCCATCTTCGGGCGCAGCTATGCCGCGGAGCCGGACAAGCTGGTTGAACAGCTGAAAAAAGACGAGGCGATTGCCGAGGCGGATACGCTCTTACTGACCGTACCGAACCAGCTGGGGGTGGATTATAATGCGCACGTGATTGAGTCTATTCTCAAACGTGTCGCACCGGCAATGGGCTGGCGCGAGTAGTTCCGCTATCAGCCTTGAGATCGTAATGGAAAATCTGGCCCTCTGGTATCGCCGGTTTGGCGAGCCAGACTCTGTTCTGCAACCTGAAAACGCGCCGCTGGGCGCGCTTGCGCCCGGACAGCTCCGCGTGCGGATGCTGTTTTCTCCGGTCAACGCGTCCGATCTTATCCCCATCACCGGTGCCTATCGCCACCGAACCCCGTTACCCGCCGTCGCGGGGTATGAAGGTGTCGGGGTTGTCACCGGGGCGCCCGCCTCGTTTAAGCATCTGGTGGGTAAGCGCGTCCTGCCGCTGCGCGGTCAGGGCACCTGGCAGCGCTATGTGGACTGCCCGGCAGAGTATGCGATACCCGTTCCGGACGTTGTCGACTCGCGCCTGGCCGCGCGGGCCTACATCAACCCGCTGGCGGCGCAGATGATGCTGACCCGCTACCCGCCGCGCGGAAAGCGGGTCTTGCTCACGGCTGCGGGATCCGATTGCGCCATCCTGCTGGGGCAGTGGGCGCGTCAGGCGGGTGCGGAAGCGGTGTACGGCATTCACCGTTCCGCCGTGCATGCTGAACGGCTGGAGGCGATGGGGATCGCGCCTGTCGCGCAGCATGACGCAAACAGAATCGGCGCCGTCGCCGCACGCAGCGATATCGTCTACGATGCTACCGGCGGGCCGCTTGCGGAAGCGATCCTCAGCGTCATGCCCGAGCCGGGCATGTTTGTTTGCTACGGGCTGCTGTCCGGGCAAGCCTTTACACAGCGGCGGCCTGCGCCGCGCGTGGCGTGGTTCCATATCCGAAACGGTCTGGATGCGCTCAGCGTTGAGGCGTGGCGCGCAGAGTTCGAGCGCATCTGGCTGAGGTTGCCCGGCAGTGAGTACAGCGACGTTACGGTGTACCCGCTGGCGGAGTGGCGAAGGGCGCTCAGCGCTTATCGTGAAGGTGGAAGGACCCGCAAGCCCCTCCTGTCGATGGCGGAATGACGGCTATTTATGACTCATATCGCTCAGCAGCACGGCGATACTTTGCCCGCCCGCCGTCTGCTCCAGACCAATCTTGACGATGATGGTGAGCGGAACGGAGAGCAGCATCCCGACGGGCCCGAGCAGCCAGCCCCAGAATATCAGGGACAAAAAGACCACCAGCGTGGACAGCCCCAGGCCCCGGCCCATCATGCGCGGTTCCAGTATGTTACCGAACACCAGATTGATGACCAGGTATCCGGCCAGCAGGATCAGCGCGTCATAAAGCCCGCTGAAAACCAGCACCTGAAGGATAGGGGGGATCGCCGCCAGCACGGAGCCGATGTTGGGAATGTAGTTAAGCGCAAACGCCAGTAACCCCCAGACGAACGCGAAGCGGACGTCCAGCGCCAGAAGCATCACCCAGACGACAAGGCCCGTCACCAGGCTAATGGCGGTTTTCAGCACCAGATAGCGAGAAACGCTGTCCAGCGCGCGTTGAATCGCCCCCATTCCTTCAACCGGACGGACCATGATCTGCTGCAGCTTTGCCGGCAGCTGGGGCACCTCCAGCAGCATGAACACCACCGTTAAGAACAGCAGGAAAATGGAGGTCATGGCGTTGGAAAGCTGCGTCAGCAGGCTGGTGACGATCGTCATCGCCGAATTGGGGTCGATATATTTCAGGAGTTCCTCAACCGAGATTTCGATCCCCGCGCGCTGCAGCCAGGGCTCCAGCTGCAGCAGGGGGATCGCCAGCGAAGAGCGATATTTCGGCAGCGTTCGCGCCAGTTCATTGAGCGAGGTGCCCAGATAAGCGACCAGCAGCACCATCGCCACAATAATGATGCTGATAAGCAGCGTGATGGCCAGCACGCGCGGGACGCGCAGCCGCGTCATGCGCTGCACCAGCGGGTTGAGGATCACCGCAATAAACAGGGCCAGAATAAAGGGCACAATAATGTCGGCGGCAAAGCGCACGCCTGTCAATATGATCACCAGCATGCCCAGCATGATGACAATTTTTAACCCGTTCAGGGTAATGATGGGTTTAGCCATGGTGACTCCGCAATTTTCGTTATTTTTATAATAAAGGCGAAAGGCGTTGCAATAAACTAACCAAAATCAAACGGGGTGGGTAAAGAATTGCAAAGACTTTGAGTAAAATCCTGGCTTATGGTACAAATTCGGTGTGTTTAACTACCGAGGACAATTTTCATCCGCAAAGACGAGAAGCAACAACGCGGATAATTGTAATTTTATGGACAATATGTTCAGGACGTACTCTTCAAACAATACTGCTGTATACTCCACCTCTTTCTGCCTGCTTTCTGGTGAGCAACACTGGCGCACCGCACTCTAGTCATTTCTTCTGCATGAGCTGGCGCTAAGCGCTTAGCTGACTGATTTCAATTCGTATTTTTGGGTTTGCTGCACGCAGCGGGCCACGATGGATTATATTCTCAAGCAGGAGAAAAACATGTTTTACTGGATTTTATTAGCACTGGCTATTATTGCTGAAATTACCGGCACGCTGTCGATGAAGTGGGCAAGCGTCAGCGATGGCAATACTGGTTTTATTTTGATGCTGGTGATGATTTCGCTTTCTTATATTTTCCTCTCATTTGCGGTGAAAAAAATTGCGCTGGGCGTCGCGTATGCCCTGTGGGAAGGGATCGGTATTTTGTTGATTACGCTGTTCAGCGTGCTGATATTTGACGAAACATTAACAACAATGAAGATCGCCGGATTAACGACGCTGGTCGCGGGTATTGTGCTGATTAAATCAGGTACCCGTAAGCCGTCTAAAGTGCAGAAGGAGCAGAACCATGCAACAGTTTGAGTGGGTTCATGCGGCCTGGCTGGGGTTTGCCATCGTGCTGGAAATTCTGGCGAACGTTCTGCTGAAATTCTCCGATGGTTTTCGCCGTAAGCTCTACGGCCTGATGTCGATTGCCGCGGTTCTGGGCGCGTTCAGCGCGCTGTCCCAGGCGGTAAAAGGGATTGACCTGTCGGTGGCCTATGCGCTGTGGGGCGGTTTTGGTATCGCCGCCACGCTGGCCGCAGGCTGGGTGCTCTTCGGTCAGCGTTTAAATAACAAGGGCTGGATGGGACTCATCTTGCTGCTTGCCGGTATGATTATGATAAAACTCGCCTGACGCTCATAAAGCCATCCTTTACAGGCAGCGAAATTCGCTGCCTGTATTACGCTTAGAAAAGCAAAACCCTGAAGAGGATGGCGGATGTATCGCACATTAAGCTGGCGCAATATTCCCACCGCGAGAACGTTGTTTGCCATGGTCTTTATGGCGGGCATCGGCTTAATCATCTCCGTCGTCGCACTCCTCTATCTTTCCCTGCATCTTATCAGCACCAAAACCAATGAAATTGATGAACACCGCGCGGCGCTTTCCGTGCAGGGGGCCATTCAGACATCGGTCAACCGCGTCTCCTCGCTGGTGCTGGATAACGCCGTCTGGGACGATGCGGTGCGGGAGGCCTACCGTCCCACGCTCGATACCAACTGGTTGTATAACACCTGGGGCGCCGGCTTTAAAATCAACAACCTCTATGATGGCACCTTCGTGCTTGATGAGCATTTCAACGTCATCTGGGGATCGTTTCAAAGTCAGCCATTTCAGGAGACGAATCTCGATTTTTTCGGTAAGGGGCTGAAGGCGCTTATTGCTCAGCACGCGCGCGCCTTATCAGGCGATAAAAATATCTATGCCGGGATCAGCAAAACGCGAAGCGGCGTCGCCTTTGTGGGCATTGGGCTGATTCGCCCGATGGTCGGAAGATTACAGGTTACCGACGGAACGCGCCGCTATCTGGTAATCACCCGTCATCTGAACGCCAGAATTTTATCCGACCTGGGGTCGACCTTTCAGATCGATAACCTGCACTTTACGCCGGATAAAATTAACGAGCTGAGTATGCCGCTGCGCAGTTCGGCAGGGGAGCTGCTGGGCTATCTTAACTGGCAGGCACGGCTTCCGGGAGCGCAGGCCGCCCGGGCGGCATCCTCTGATATCACCCAGATTGTCGTGCTGGCATCGGCCCTGATCCTACTCTTTATTCTGGTGAGCAGCGTGGGGCTGTACAAGCTTGCGCGCGGAGAAAGCCAGGCGCGTCTGGTGGCCAGAACGGACTGGCTAAGCCATCTGCCGAACCGGCGAGCGCTCATTGAGGCGCTGGATCGGGTGAGCTTACGCGGAGATATCGACGTCAAAAGCGTGGTGTTTATCGATCTGGATGGCTTTAAAGACGTGAATGACATCTACGGCCACAGCGTGGGTGACGATCTCATTGTGGCGATTGCGAAAACGCTGAGTGAACGCGTGCCGCCGGGGGGAATGCTGGCGCGTATGGGCGGGGATGAGTTTGCCATGACAATCGGCGGTGATAAGGCAGAGACACAGGCCACCGCTTTTGCCGTGTCGGTGCTGGATTCTCTCTCCACCCCGATTCAGCTGGGGGAACGCACCATCCATATCGGGGCCAGTATCGGGATCGCCAGCGGAACCCTGATTGAATGCACCAGCTCCGAGCTGTTTCGTCGCGCCGATATTGCCATGTACCATGCCAAAATGAGCGGGAAAGGGCGTATCACCCACTACGACGCCGAGCTGAACAGCGCCCGTGAGCGCAAGCTGGCGATTGAAAATCAGATCCGTAACGGTCTGGAGCGCGATGAGTTTGAGGTCTGGTATCAGCCGATTATTGACGCCCGCAGCCAGAAAATGAGCAGCGTCGAAGCGTTAGTCCGCTGGCCGCGTCGCCCGGAAGGGCCGCTGGGCCCGGATACCTTCATCGCCATCGCGGAGACGAGCGGTCTGATTTACAAACTGGGCCAGTTTGTGTTGCAGCGCGCCTGTCAGGATCTCCAGCCATACGGTGACTTAACGCTTTCCGTTAATATTTCTCCCGCACAATTCCGCGATCCCGCCTTCGAAGACAAAGTGGCCAGCGTGCTGGAGACCACCCATTTCCCTGCCAACCGACTGCAGCTGGAGGTCACGGAGTCTTATGTGCTGGAAAACCCGGAGCGTGCCCGCATGGCGATAGCCAATCTTAAAGCGCTGGGCACCGCGGTGGCGCTGGATGACTTTGGCACGGGCTATTCCAGCATTGGCTATTTGCGGCGTTTTAACTTCGACACCATCAAGATTGATAAATCGCTGGCCGGGCTGGTGGACCACGATGAACAGGCGGCCGCGCTGGTGAGCGGCACGGTGCGGATCGCCAACGCGCTGGGGATGGCGGTGGTCGCCGAAGGGGTCGAAACCGAAAGACAAATGAAACTGCTGCGGCTGGCTGGCTGCGATCAACTGCAGGGTTTCTGGTTCAGCCAGCCGATGCCGATTGAGTCAATCAGGGCATTACATCAGGTCAGACGATGCTGATTTACTGCTGCGCCAGCGCTTCCAGCTTGTCGCGAAAACCGGTCACGGACAAGGCCCGGTTATCGGCCCGCCAGCGATCTTTCGCCGCCGGTGCAGAGCTCTGCACGCCAATCAACTGCCAGCCGTTATCTGTTTTCAGCATCAGCGGTGAACCACTGTCACCCGGCAACGTATCGCACTGGTGCGAGAGTACGCTGGTTTGCGCCCAGCCCGTCACAATACAGTCGGTGTGGGTGTAAAGGGTATCCAGATGGTCGACAGGATAGCCGGACTGCGTCACCTTCCGGTCGGCGGCTTTCAGCGCGGCGGTGAGTGCGTCTTTATCGCCGTCAAATAACGGCAGCGGCGAAATGCCGGAAGGGGGGTAGCGTAAAACGATCAGGCCAAAGTCCCATGAGGCGGCCGCCGGTGGCACGATCCAGCCGTCACCATCCGGTTTCAGCCGTTTGCCGAGAGACGGATCGACCCGGCCTTCAATGCCGTGTATTTCATAGCGCCAGGTCCCTTTTTGCGACACAAACCGCAAGGCCACCGCTTTATCCGGCTTGCCGTTTGGCGGCGTTAACAGACAGTGGCCTGCCGTCAGGGCAAGCTGAGGGGTGATCAACGTCGCAGTACATAAGTTACCGCTGGCGGTTTCCAGTTGACCTATAGCATCCCAGGGCGCCTGGGTGGGATCGGCGACGCGCGTACGGTCGTCATGATTGAAAAAAAGTGTCTTTAGCTCTTTCGCGCTAATGGTGTCATCACCGCCATCATCCGCATGTGAGAATCCAGAAAAAAGACCAAACGTTCCCAGTAACAACACAACAGATTTACGCATATCTCACTCTGGTGGGGGTAATTATGATTATTAAAAGTGAACCCTATGAAAATACTATAGACGGGACAGCGCTAAAGTGGGAGTAAAATCAGCGTGCTACATTCAGGAAAGATAAAAATGGCTGGCGATGAGCGCGCATAAAATAAGCAGGATCAGAATCAGCTCAAACCGATAGCGCCGCAGCATACGCCCTCCGGATAAAAAAAACGGCGCAGAACCTGTTCCGGTTCAGCGCCGGTTTACCAACGTGCCCCGAAGGGCACGGTTTAGCTTGTACTCTTACGCAGCTGGCTGTGCAGCTGGTTTAGCAGCTTCGTGTTTTACTGCTTTTTTGTGATGCTTTTTAGCAGCCTGGGCTTTCTGCTCTACAGCCGGTTTGGTCGCTTTTTTGTGGTGCTTTTTAGCAGCCTGGGCTTTCTGCTCTGCAGCTGGTTTGGTCGCTTTTTTGTGGTGCTTTTTAGCGGCCTGGGCTTTTTGCTCTGCAGCCGGTTTAGCGGCTTTATGATGTTTCTTGTGATGGACAGTTTTTGCTGGCGCCGCGGTGGTCGTTGCAGCAGGTGCCGCAGCAGCCGGTGCAGCAGTGGTTTCAGCAGCGAACGCAGCAGAAGACAGACCCATAGCAGCGGCAACAACCAGAGCTAATACTTTTTTCATGTTCATACCCTCGAATTTGGTTTTTCATTTAACCCCACTGCGGGGCCGTTGAAATAACTATATCCCTGTAAATTCGGGGTTTCCGTGAGTGATTGGTATCGGCGTGTAACGGAATGTACAGAGGGGAGAAAAGTGTACGAACAGACCAAACGCCGCTGCTCGTACAGGTCTCTGTTATCTTTTCAGTGTGGCCAGAATAGCCGCCGGAGACTGACTGCCTATAATCGACCGTGATTCAGGCTCAATAACCACCATTACCGGGGTGACGCTAATGCCCAAACGTTCTGCCAGTGCAGATTGCCGCGCGATCAGATCGGAGCACGCTGTCGTGGTGTCGTTATTCGGTAAAAATCCCGCCATCGCTTGTTGCAGGCTTTTGACCTTATCGGCTGAACACCAGACGCGCCCCATATCTTCAATTACCGAGTCGCGAATGGCGCTGGGCGCAACGGTCAGAAACGACATCGTCAAACCGGCATCCGTATATTGCTTAACGTTTTTCACTACATTGCTGCAGTAAATGCACTGATTATCAATAAACACCAGCAGCTTATATTTTTCAGCGGGAGCCTGAAACGTGATGGGCTGGAGGTCTGCAAGAGAGCGGGTAATATCGTTGAACGCGTCTTGCGGGGTATTATCCGTGGCTGCGAAAGTACTTAAACTGGTCGCACACAGAATCGCTAACACCGTTTTCATTATGCCTTTCATCATTGATCCCTTTATTTTTTTAATCCTGGCCTGATAGCAGTCTAATTGTGTCGGAAGGACACGCATTCATACACCCGGCGCAATCATGGCAATATGTGCTAAATCATATTCTTATTGAAAAGGGTGAGAAGAGTGCCGGAGCAGGCTCCGGCAGAGGGATTAAAGATAACGGGAGGTCAGATGCTCGCGGAAGTAACGGATATTCAGATCTTCACCCGTCGCCTGGGTGATTAACTGCGACGTGCTGAAGCGACTGCCGTGCTGCCAGATGTTCTGACGCAGCCACTCAAAGAGTGCGGAAAAATCGCCCTCAGCGATGGAGTCCTGCAGACCCGGAAGCGCCGTTTTGGCCGCATGGAACAGCTGCGCGGCATACATGGCCCCCAGCGTATAGGATGGGAAGTAGCCAAAACCGCCATCGGTCCAGTGGATATCCTGCATGCAGCCGTTGCGGTAGTTGTCTTTGGTGGATAACCCGAGCCAGGCCTGCATTTTCTCGTCCCACAGGGCAGGGATATCGTCCACTTCGATCTCGCCGTTGATCAGCGCGCGCTCAATCTCATAGCGCAGCACCACGTGCGCCGGGTAGCTCACTTCGTCCGCATCGACGCGGATATAGCCCGGCTTCACGCGCTGGTTCCAGGCAATAAAATTCTCTTCGCTGAACGCCGCCTGGCTGCCAAAGCGGGCGTGCACCGCAGGGAGAAGATGCTTGAGGAAGGCTTCACTGCGTCCCAGCTGCATCTCAAAGAACAGGCTCTGGGATTCGTGGATCGCGGTTGAGCGGGCGAGGGCAATCGGCTGTCCTGCCCATGCGCGCGGCAGGTTTTGTTCGTAGCGCGCGTGTCCGGTTTCGTGGATCACGCCAAACAGCGCGCTGAGCAGTTCATCCTCGTCGTAGCGCGTGGTGATGCGCACGTCCTCCGGTACGCCGCCGCAGAACGGGTGCGCACTCACGTCGAGGCGACCGCCGCTAAAATCGAAGCCGAGCATTTTCATGGCTTCCAGGCCCAGTTCGCGCTGTGTTGCGGTCGGGAACGGGCCCTGAGGAGGAACAAACGAACGTTGCGCCTGCTTTTCCACGACGTTTGCCAGCAGGTCCGGCAGCCAGGATTTCATATCGCCGAACAGCACGTCCAGACGGGCGCTGGTCATGTCGGGCTCAAAAATATCCAGCAGCGCGTCGTACGGCGTACAGCCTTTGGCTTCCGCCCGCAGGCGCGCCTCTTCACGGCTGAGTTTGACCACCTCTTTCAGGTTGGCGGAAAAACCCTGCCAGTCGTTAGCGGGGCGCTGCGTGCGCCAGGCGTGCTCGCACCTGCTGCCCGCCAGGGATTTGGCTTCCACCAGCGATTCCGGCAGCAGGGTTGCCTGCTGGTAGTGGCGCGTCATTTCGCGCAGGTTGGCCTGTTCGACGTCATTCAGATCTTCACCTGCCGCCGCCGCTAACAGGTCGCCGACTTTTTTGTCGGTCAGGATCTGGTGCTGCAGGACGCTCATCTCCGCCAGCGCCTCGCCGCGTGCGGCGCTGCCGCCGGGCGGCATCATGGTGAACATGTCCCAGCTGGCGATGGAGGTAAGGTGCGAGAAGCGGGAGAGACGCTGGAAGGTTTTCACAAGTGACTGATAGGCTGATGTTTTTTGCAATTCTTATTTCCTCATGCCGGGGATGTGTTTCAGGGAGCATACAATGAAACAGACCAAATTCCCCAACATTTCCCACGCGGAGGAAATCTGTGCCGATCTCCTCCGTTGAAACCGTCCCCGGCATTCCGGGAGACGGTTTTCGGTGGGCACTCAGGACTTATCGCGCATAACCTGTTGCAGGATCGCCAGCGCCTGGTTGAACTGGGCATCCGGAATGGTCAGCGGATAAAGGAAGCGGATCACGTTGCCGTACTGGCCGCAGATCAATAACAGCAGGCCCTGGGCGAGCGCCTTTTGCTGGATCGCCTGCGCGATAGCGGCTGACGGTTCACGGCTCTCGGGGTCAAAAAATTCCGCCGCAATCATCGATCCTCTTCCCCTTATCGCCACGAGCGCGGGAAAGGTGCCCTGAATCTCCTCCAGCGTGGCCTTCAGCCGATCGCCCAGCTGACGGGCGCGCGCGCACAGCGACTCGTTGTCGATAATCTTCAGCACCGCGTGCGCGGCGGCCACCGCAAGCGGGTTGCCTGCATAGGTGCCCCCCAGGCCGCCGGGAGCCGGCGCGTCCATGATTTCGGCGCGGCCCACCACGCCGGACAGCGGCATTCCGCCTGCCAGGCTTTTAGCCATCGTCATCAGGTCGGGTTTGTCCGCGTAGTGTTCCATCGCAAACAGTTTCCCCGTTCGGGCGAAGCCGCTCTGCACTTCGTCGGCAATCATCACGATCCCGTGCTCATCACAGATATGGCGGATGGCGGCCACCAGTTCTGGCGGGGCGACGTTGAATCCGCCTTCACCCTGAATGGGTTCAAAAATAATCGCCGCCACCTGTTTCGCCTCAATATCTGCTTTGAACAGGCGTTCTATCGCCGTGATGGCATCCTGCGTCGTGATGCCGTGCAGCTCGGAGGGATACGGCACGTGGTAAACCGACCCCGGGAAGGGGCCAAATCCCAGCTTGTAAGGCGCGACCTTGCCGGTTAAGGCCATGGTCATATAGGTTCGGCCGTGAAAGCCTCCCCCGAAGGCAATCACACCCGGTCTGCCGGTGTGGGCCCGGGCGATTTTAATGGCATTTTCCACCGCTTCCGCGCCCGTTGTGAAGAACGCCGTTTTGGCCGGGCTCTGCACCGGGGCCAGCTCGTTAAGTTTTTCGGCCAATGAAACGTAGCTTTCATACGGCACAATCTGGTAGGCCGTGTGGGTGAACTGGTGAAGCTGTTTTTCCACTGCGGCCACCAGTTCAGGATGACGATGGCCGGTATTCAGTACCGCGATCCCGGCGGCGAAATCAATATAGTCGTTGCCTTCCACGTCGGTGAGCGTGGCATTCTCCGCCGAGCGGGCAAAGAAATTACACATTACGCCAACGCCGCGCGGGGTGGCAGAAAGTCTGCGCTGATGAAATTCCTGGTTACTCATGTCAGATACCCTTTTGTCGAAACGATCATACGCCAAGACGATCGCGCAGGCTGTAGTACGCCGCGCCCATCGCCGTAAATGGAATCCGCAGGCTGCGGCCGCCCGGGAAGGGGTAGTGCGGGAGGTTGGCAAACGCATCAAAGCGCTCAGCGTCACCGCGCAACAGTTCCGAGATCAGCCGTCCGGCCAGGTGGGTGCAGGTCACGCCATGGCCGCTGTAGCCCTGCATGTAATAGATGTTTTTATCCAGACGACCAAACTGCGGCATACGCGACAGGGTCAGCAGGAAGTTGCCCGTCCAGCGGTAGTCGATTTTGACGCCTGCCAGCTGAGGGAAAGTTTTCAGCAGCTTTGGCATCACCAGGCGCTCGACATCGTCCGGATCGCGCGCGCCATACACGACGCCACCGCCGTACAGCAGGCGGTTGTCGGCGGTGAGACGGTAGTAATCCAGCAGGTAGTTGCAATCTTCCACGCAGTAGTTATTGGGGATCAGCGTGCGGGCGAGCTCTTCCGGCAGCGGGGCGGTGGTCACCACCTGGGTGCCGCAGGGCATGCTGCGTTTTGCCAGCTCCGGTTCGATCTTATCGCCCAGATAGGCATTCCCGGCGACGATCACGTAGCGGGCCGTCACCTGACCATGCTGCGTGCTCACCACGGCCGGGCTGGTGTGCTGAATGGCAGTCACCGGGGACTGTTCATACACCCGCCCACCGTTCAGGCGAATGGCGTCCGCTTCGCCGATCGCCAGGTTCAGCGGATGAATGTGCCCCCCGCTGCGGTCCAGCAGCGCGCCGGTATAGCGTTCGCTGTCGACTTCCCGGCGGATGGCGCTGGCGTCCAGCAGCTCCAGCTGGGTGTTGCCGTAACGTTCCCAGTTGGCCTTTTGCTCCTCCAGCGTCTCCAGCTGCTTATGGTTTAGCGCCACAAACAGTCCGCCTGGACGATAGTCGCACTGGATCTGATAGCGCTGGATACGCTCCCGGATGATCTCCCCGCCTTCAAACATCATGCTCCCGAGGGCTCTGGCAGCATCGGGGCCGTAGTTTTTCTCAATCACGTCGATGTCGCGGCTGTAGGAGTTAACCAGCTGGCCGCCGTTGCGTCCGCTGGCGCCGAAGCCGATGCGCGCCCCTTCAAGGAGCACCACGTCGTAGCCCATTTCAGCGAGATGCAGCGCGGAGGAGAGGCCGGTATAGCCGCCGCCCACCACGCACACGTCACAGCTGATCGACTCGTTAAGCGTCGGGAAGGGTTCGTAAGCGTTCGCGCTGGCCGCGTAGTAGCTGGTGGTATGTTCGGTCATGATTGAGGCTCCAGGGCAATCCAGATGGTTTTCAGTTCGGTAAATTTTTCCAGCGCGTGCAGGGACTTATCGCGACCGTTGCCGCTCTGCTTATAGCCGCCAAAGGGAACGGTCATATCACCGTCGTTATAGTTATTGACGAAGACCGAGCCTGCCTTCAGGCGGCGGCTCATGCGGTGCGCGCGGGAGAGATCGCGGGTCCATACCGCCGCGCCAAGCCCGTATTCACTGTCGTTGGCCAGCGTTAAGGCTTCCTCTTCGGTTTTAAAACGGGTGACGACCAGCACCGGCCCGAAAATCTCTTCCCGGCACAGCGGGGAGGCAGGGTCGATGTCGACGAAAATGGTTGGACCGACTGCGGAAGGCCATGATTGTTCCCGCCCGTCCAGCAGCAGCGTACCTTTCCGGGTTCCCTCGCGAATAAACGTGTGGACGGTATCGGCGTGCGCGGCGTCGATGAGCATCCCCATCGTGCTGTCGGGGTCGAGCGGATCGCCCGGCTGCCAGTGGCGGGCCTGCGCCTTCAGCCTTGCCAGGAAGTCATCAGCGATGCTCTCTTCGAGCAGCAGGCGGGTGCCGGCGATACAGACTTGCCCCTGGTTATAAAAAATCCCGGCGGCGGTCGCGCTCACGGCCTTGTCCAGGTCCGGACAGTCGGCAAAGATAATGTTGGCGCTTTTGCCGCCCGCCTCCAGCCAGACGCGCTTCATGTTGCTTTCTCCCGCGTCCTTCAACAGCTGCTTGCCGGTACGGGTAGAGCCGGTAAACGTCAGCACCTCGACCTCCGGGTGCAGTGCCAGCGCCTGGCCCGCTTCGTGGCCGTAACCGCTTATCACGTTCAGCACGCCGTCAGGCAGGCCCGCCTCTTTCGCCAGTCCGGCCAGCCGCAGGGCGGTGAGCGGTGATTTCTCCGATGGTTTCAATACCACGCTGTTGCCCGCGATCAGCGCCGGGCCCAGCTTCCAGCAGGCCAGCAGCAGCGGGAAGTTCCAGGGGACGATGGCCGCGACAACCCCGATGGGCTCGCGCACGATCATCGCCAGCTCGCCCGGACCCGTAGGCGCCACTTCGCCGTAGACTTTATCCGCCGCTTCGGCGTACCAGCGAATGGCGCGCGCCGCGCCGGGAATATCGTCGCGCAGGCTGTGGCGGATGGGTTTACCGGTGTCCAGCGTTTCCAGTAAGGCCAGCTCTTCGCTATGGCGTTCCATCAAATCGGCGAGCGTATTTAGCACGGCCTTGCGCTGCGCCGGAGACGCCTGCGACCAGTCACCGCGCTCAAATACCGCACGCGCGGCCTGAACCGCGCGGTCCACGTCCGCCTGTTTGCCCCGTGCGACGTTCGCCAGCGTCTGCTGGGTCGCGGGATTGACGGTGTCAAACGTGGTGTTATCGGCGGCGTCACAATAGGCGCCGTTAATAAATAACCGGGTCTCAATGGCGCTGTTTTTTGCTTTATCCTGCCAGTAAGTCAGGTGCTGAAAATGCATATTCACTCCTTTCTTTCGCAATCAGATAAATAAAGGCATGGCCGTTTCAGGCAATACGAAGCCGTGGGGCATCCCGGGAATTAACCCGTTAAATGCCGACAGCGATCGTTTTTATATTTCCCGGCGTAAGCGCGCTTACGCCGGGACTGAGTGGTAATTAGAACGTGGTGGGAGTGTGGGCACTGATAATGCGGCAGATGCCTGCCGAGGTGTTGCTGAAGCTGTGCGGTATGCCGGTATTGATGGCATAGCTCTGCCCCGCAACCAGGTGATATTGCTGGCCATTAATGGTCAACAATATTTCACCTTCCAGTATCGTACCGATCTCCTCACCCTGGTGTTTGATCCTCTCTCCGGTCGTGGTTCCAGGCTGGTAAGTTTCAAAAATCATCGCCAGCGTACGGTTCGGATTTCCGTTATGAACCAGCTTCATCGAAACCCCCTGACTGCCTATTTCGATAAGGTCTTCCTGATTAATAACCACCTGCGGTTCATCAGGTTTTTCCGGTTCCGAAAAGAATTCCGAGAGCGACAGCCCATAAACTTTCAGCAGCTTTTGCAGCGTACTGATAGCAGGACTGACTTTGTCCTGCTCAATGGTGCTGATGGCACTGTGTGTTAACCCAGACAGTTCGGCGGCACGCCGCTGCGAGAGACCCAGCTGCTGGCGGATCTCAGACAGACGTTTCCCTGGCGCCAGTCCGTCATCGCTCATAGTTGCATTTCCTTTACGGTAGTGGTCAAAGCCGTTGCTTCTCGGCAATGTGGCTTTGACAGGCGGTGATAAAACCTTCAAACAACATACGGGACAGGGCGTACTCGCTGCTGTTCCATTCGGGGTGCCATTGCACGCCGAGGGCAAAAGGGTGGTCATGAACGCTGACCGCCTCGACCAGCCCATCCGTCGAGCGGGCCTCCACGCGAAGCCGTGGTCCTAACGTCCGTGCACCTTGCCCGTGTAACGAGTTTACCCAAAATGTGTTACAGCCTGGTATTAATTGAGACAGCAGTCCTCCCTCCTGAACCTGAACTTCATGAGACGGGGCGTATTGTAGCTCAACCGGCAGTTCAGGATCTTCCCGGTGCTCGAGCAGGTCGTTCTGCTCGAACAGGCGGCGATACAGCGTCCCCCCCGTTGCAACAACGAGTTCCTGCAGCCCCCGGCAGATGGCGGAAATGGGGATGCGCCTTTCGAGCGCGGCGGCAATCAGCGCCATACTCAGAAGATCTCGCCCGGGATCGGCGTCAGGCTCATCGCCGTTTTCACCATAAAGGTGCGGCTGCACGTTACTTGGGCTGCCCGGCAGGTAAATCCCGTCCAGGGTGGGCAGCAGAGCGGTGAGCAGCTCTGGCTCTGCCAGCGCATGCGGTAAGGCAATCGGTAAACCCCCCGCGTTAATAATGGCATTCAGGTACTTTTCTTGCAGGGTCTGGGTCTCATGACCCTTAAGCCTGTTTCTACACATCACCACGCCAATAACTGGCTTGTTCATTATATTTTCCATGATCGCCCTCACAAAGTGGACTAAATTTAGGCCATTTTCGCCTGATAAACGGCCTTTTCGTTCAATATTTTCTCAATCTAGCAACGGGATCTGCCTTTTGCAAACTTAATTTAACATTTGACAAACAATTTATTTGCATACAGATTCGATAGGGTGGACATTATATTTGACAGTCCAGAGCAGCGAACGCAAATCCCAAAAACGGTGGTAAATCATGGAAACCAATATCGTAGAAGTTGAGAACTTTGTGCAGCACACGGATGAGAGGCGGGGCAGCGCCTTTACGCAGGAAGTGAAGCGCTATTTAGAAAAGTATCCTGACACCCAGTTTATTGATGTCCTCCTGACCGACCTGAACGGCTGTTTTCGCGGCAAGCGCATCCCGGTTGCCGGACTGAGCAAGCTTGAAAAAGGCTGCTATTTCCCGGCATCGGTTTTCGCCATGGACATTTTAGGTAACGTCGTGGAAGAGGCGGGTCTGGGGCAGGAGCTCGGCGAGCCGGACTGTATCTGCGTGCCGGTGCCGGGCACCCTGACGCCGTCCGCCGCCGACCCGGAATACATTGGTCAGGTGCAGCTCACCATGGTCGATGAAGATGGCGCTCCCTTTGACGTTGAGCCGCGGAACGTACTCAACCGACTCTGGCAGCAGCTGCGCCAGCGCGGCCTGTTCCCCGTGGTAGCGGTAGAGCTGGAGTTCTATTTACTTGACCGTAAACGCGATGCCGACGGCTATCTGCAGCCACCCTGCGCGCCGGGCACCGACGTGCGTAACACGCAGAGTCAGGTCTACTCGGTTGATAATCTTAACCATTTTGCTGACGTGCTGAACGACATTGACGAACTGGCGCAGCTGCAACTGATCCCCGCCGACGGGGCAGTGGCTGAGGCCTCCCCGGGCCAGTTTGAGATAAACCTGCACCATACGGAAAACGTGCTCGATGCCTGCGATGATGCGCTGGCGCTTAAACGTCTCGTCAGGCAGATGGCGGAAAAACATAAGATGCACGCCACGTTTATGGCAAAGCCGTATGAAGAACATGCGGGCAGCGGGATGCATATCCACATCAGCATGCAAAACAACCGAGGCGAAAACGTGCTCGCAGACGCCAACGGCGAGGATTCCGCGCTGCTGAAACGCGCGCTGGCCGGGATGATCGACCTGATGCCTGCGTCCATGGCGCTGCTGGCACCGAACGTCAACTCCTACCGCCGTTTCCAGCCGGGGATGTACGTGCCGACGCAGGCGTCATGGGGACACAATAATCGCACCGTTGCCCTGCGTATCCCCTGCGGCGATCGCCATAACCATCGGGTCGAGTACCGGGTGGCGGGCGCTGACGCGAATCCGTATCTGGTGATGGCGGCGATTTTTGCCGGCATTTTACATGGGCTGGATAACGATTTACCCCTGCAGGAAGAAGTGGAAGGCAATGGTCTGGAGCAGGACGGGCTGCCGTTCCCGATTCGTCAGAGCGATGCGCTGTGGGAATTTATGCAAAACGATAGCCTTCGCGAGCGGCTGGGCGAACGTTTCTGCCACGTCTATCACGCCTGCAAAAATGATGAATTGCTGCAGTTTGAACGCCTGATTACCGAAACGGAAATTGAGTGGATGCTGAAAAACGCCTGATGACGTGCCCCGGTAAGGGGCCGCTTTGTTTCATCTGACACGTATCACCAAACGGCCTGCGCGGAGCCTGGCCTAACTGTTCGCTGGCACGCCAGCTTTCTCCCGGGAGTCGCGTTATGGAGCGCAGGCGGCACAGGGATTTTCTTAACGACACTGTGTGACGAGGTAGGAAATGATGCAGATGTTCAACTATCCGCAGGGCGAAGGGGGCCAGTCAGGCGCCTGCTGTGAGTGCGAGCCAGAGACGGTGCGCTGGTACGATCGCGTGTGTTCTTTACAACTTCCCCCTTTGCTAAGCAGGTTTGCGTTAAGGACAGCGCGATTGCAAACCACGGTAAGCATGGGGGGGACGGTTTATGGCGACTAACACCTCTCTTGACTCGCCGCGCATGGCCGGCAGAACCCGGCTGCGCAGTTCCCTCAAGCTCTGGCAGGTGGTCATGATGGGGCTGGCTTATCTCACCCCCATGACCGTGTTTGATACCTTCGGCATTGTGTCCGGTATCAGCAATGGCCACGTGCCCGCCTCGTATCTCCTGGCGCTGGCTGGCGTTATGTTTACCGCCATCAGCTACGGCAAACTGGTACGACAGTTCCCGGAAGCGGGCTCTGCGTACACCTACACGCAGAAATCGATCGGCCCCCATTTAGGCTTTATGGTCGGCTGGTCATCGCTGCTGGATTATCTCTTCCTGCCGATGATCAACGTGCTGCTGGCGAAGATCTACCTTTCCGCGCTGTTCCCTGAAGTCCCGCCGTGGGTCTGGGTGGTGGGGTTTGTGACGATCCTGACGCTGGCGAACCTGAAGAGTGTGAATCTGGTCGCCAACTTTAACACCCTGTTTGTGCTGGTGCAGATCGCCATCATGGTGGTGTTTGTCATACTCGTGGTGCACGGTCTGCATAAGGGCGAGGGCGTCGGCACCGTCTGGTCGCTCCAGCCGTTTATCAGCGAGAACGCACACCTGATCCCGATTATTACCGGCGCGACTATCGTCTGCTTCTCTTTCCTCGGCTTTGACGCGGTCACCACGCTGTCGGAAGAGACGCCAAACGCGGCGCGGGTGATCCCCAAAGCCATTTTCCTCACCGCTTTGTATGGCGGGCTGATATTTATTGTTGCCTCGTTTTTCATGCAGCTCTTTTTCCCGACGATCGCGCGCTTTAAAAACCCGGACGCCGCGCTGCCGGAAATCGCGCTGTACGTGGGCGGCAAGCTCTTCCAGTCGGTGTTTCTGTGTACCACGTTTGTGAATACGCTCGCTTCAGGCCTGGCCTCGCATGCCAGCGTCTCTCGCTTACTGTATGTGATGGGGCGTGACAACGTGTTTCCGGAGCGGGTGTTTGGCTACGTGCATCCGAAATGGCGTACGCCAGCCCTGAACGTCATTATGGTTGGGATAGTGGCGCTGTCGGCCCTGTACTTCGATCTCGTGACCGCGACGGCGCTGATCAACTTTGGCGCGCTGGTGGCGTTTACGTTTGTTAATCTCTCGGTGTACAACCATTTCTGGCGGCGCAAGGGGATGAACAAAACGTGGAAAGATCGGTTCCACTATCTCCTGCTGCCGCTCATTGGTGCCGTCACGGTCGGCGTGCTGTGGATAAACCTCGAAGCGACGTCCCTGACGCTTGGCCTCATCTGGGCGGCGCTGGGGATCCTTTACCTGACATGGCTCACGCGCCGTTTCCGAAAACCGCCTCCGCAGTTTGAAGCCGGTAAGATAGAACAGGCCTGGGATTCCTGAACGAAAAACGGCACCAGTATGCTGGTGCCGTTTTTCGGGAAACGGACGTCTGCCCGCGAGCATATTATCTCAGACGTTTATGCAGGCTTCCCCCCACCAGCAACGCCGCGCACAGCATCAACGCAATAAACCCGCCCACGCCGTTCCAGCCGTAGTGATGCCAGAACACGCCGCCGAGCGTCCCGGCGATGCTGGACCCCAGGTAATAGCTAAACAGATAAAGAGACGATGCCTGACCTTTGGCGCGACGCGCGCGCGGGCCAATCCAGCTGCTGGCAACCGAGTGGGCGGCGAAGAAACCCGCGGAGAAGAGCAGCATGCCGGCAAAAATCAGCCACAGGGAGGAGAAGAGCGTCAGCAGCAGGCCGACCAGCATCACCGATGTGAAGAACAGCATGACCGGGCCGCGGCCATAGCGGGCGGTCATTGCCCCGGCCTTCGGCGAACTCCACGTTCCGGTCAAATACGCAACCGAGAGTAAACCGACAAGAGCCTGGCTGAGATGCCACGGCGAGAGCATCAGGCGATAGCCAATATAGTTAAACAGCGTGACGAACGAGCCCATCAGCAGGAAGCCGGTCAGGAACAGGCGCGGCAGCCCTTTGTCGCGCCAGTGCAGGCGGAAGTTGATAAACAGCGTTTTCGGGCGCAGCGATGTCGGGCGGAAATGACGCGATTCCGGCAGAATTTTCCAGAACATCAGGGCAGAAGCCAGCGCGAAACAGCCGATGACCGCCAGCGCAATACGCCAGCTAAAGAAGTCCGTGAATACCCCGCTCAGCAGACGCCCGCTCATCCCGCCAATCGAGTTCCCGCTGATGTATAGCCCCATAGAGAAGGCAACAAAGCTCGGGTGGATCTCTTCGCTGAGGTAGGTCATCCCGACTGCCGCCACGCCGCTGAGCGAGAGCCCGATCAGCGCGCGCATCACCAGAATGCCGTGCCAGCTGGTCATCATGGTCGAGAGTAGCGTACAGACCGAGGCCAGCATCAGCGCGGTTACCATCACCTGTTTACGGCCGATGGCGTCGGACAGCGGCCCGGTAAAGAGCAGGCCAACCGCCAGCATACCGGTTGAAATAGAGAGGGATACGCTGCTGCTGGCGGGTGAAACGCCAAACTCATGGGAGAGCACGGGCAGGATCGGCTGAACGCAATAGAGCAGGGCGAAGGTCGCCAGACCGGCGGAGAAGAGCGCCAGCGTGACGCGCATAAATTGGGGGGTACCACGTTTAATGAACTGAACCGGCTGCGATGTTGCAGGTAAATCATCGATATCGCTCGCCGGATCGATATCAATGGCAGTTGTACGACTCACACAGTTTCCTTGCTTAAACATCCCCGTGATTTCTGGTGACGGGTATGACCACCTGATAAGGGTAGGAAAATGTAAATATTCTGTCTAATATATTAATAATCTCAAATGATACTTTAGAAATATGAATATCGAGCTGCGTCATCTCCGCTACTTTGTCGCCGTCGCCGAAGAGCTGCATTTTGGCCGCGCGGCGGCGCGGCTGAACATCTCTCAGCCGCCCTTAAGCCAGCAGATTCAGATCCTGGAGCAGCAGGTCGGGGCGCGCCTGCTGGCCCGCACCAACCGCAGCGTGAGCCTGACGGCGGCGGGTAAGCAGTTTCTCATCGACAGCCGACAAATTCTGAGCATGGTCGAGGACGCCGCCGCCCGGGCAGAACGGCTCTATCTCGGGGAGGCCGGAGAGTTGCGCATCGGGTTTACCTCGTCGGCACCGTTTATCAGCGCCGTCTCGGAAACCCTGTCGTCATTTCGTCGCCATTTCCCGGATGTTCATATTCAAACGCGCGAGATCAACACCCGCGAGCAGATCGCGCCCCTCAATGAAGGTTCGCTGGATCTGGGGCTGATGCGTAATACCCAGCTGCCGGACTCGCTGGCGTGGGAGGTGATCCTGCGCGAGCCGCTGATGGCCATGATCCCGCACGATCACCCGCTGGCGTCGCGTCCGGCGGTTTCGCTGGCAGACCTGGCAAACGAGCCGTTTGTCTTTTTTGACCCGCAGGTCGGAACGGGTCTGTATGACGATATCCTGGGGCTGATGCGCCGCTACGATCTTGCCCCGGTCATCACCCAGGAAGTCGGGGAAGCGATGACCATTATCGGCCTGGTCGCCGCCGGGCTGGGGGTGTCTATTCTTCCGGCCTCCTTTAAACGGGTACAACTGCGCGAAATGCGCTGGGTGACCATCGCCGAAGAGGATGCCGTTTCAGAGATGTGGCTGGTCTGGGCAAAACATCGCGAACAGAGCCATGCCGCACAGCGCTTCAAAAAGCAGTTGATGAACGCCTCCGCCGGGCGGCATTTTCAGGGAAAAGTGGGCAAAAATGTGCAGTAAATCACATGGCTAAGTAAATATTTGACGACAGCCCTGCAAGTGCTTCACCATAGCCAACAGTTTATTTCGAAGCTCGAAAATAAGGGAGTACGAGGTGGTCGCTGATAGTCAGCCAGGGCATATTGATCAGATTAAGCAGACCAACGCTGGCGCGGTGTATCGCCTGATTGATCAGCTTGGTCCGGTTTCGCGTATCGATCTTTCGCGCCTGGCACAGCTGGCACCCGCCAGTATTACCAAGATTGTCCGCGAGATGCTGGAAGCGCACCTGGTTCAGGAGACGGAAATTCAGGAGCCGGGCAGCCGTGGCCGTCCGGCAGTCGGGCTGGTGGTGGAGACGGAGGCCTGGCACTACCTGTCGCTGCGCATCAGCCGGGGGGAGATCTTCCTTGCGCTGCGCGATCTCAGCAGCAAGCTGGTGGTGGAAGACCGTCTTGATCTGCCGCTCAACGCCGGGGAACCGCTCCTCGACGCGATTGTTTCGCATATCGATCGCTTCTTTATTCGTCACCAGCAGAAGCTTGAACGCTTAACGGCCATTGCCATCACCATGCCGGGTATTATTGATACCGAAAATGGCATTGTTCACCGCATGCCGTTTTACGACGATGTTAAAGAGATGCCGCTGGGGGAAGTTCTGAAAAACCATACCGGCGTGCCGGTCTATATTCAGCATGACATCAGCGCCTGGACCATGGCGGAGGCGCTGTTCGGCGCGTCACGCGGGGCGAGGGATGTGATTCAGGTGGTTATCGATCATAACGTCGGGGCAGGCGTCATTACCGACGGACGTCTTCTCCACGCCGGAAGCAGCAGTCTGGTGGAAATTGGCCATACCCAGGTCGACCCATACGGCAAGCGCTGCTACTGCGGGAACCACGGCTGTCTGGAGACCATTGCCAGCGTGGAAAGCGTGCTGGAGCTGGCGCAGGTCAGGCTCAGTCAGTCCATGAGCTCATCGCTGCACGGACAACCCCTCACGGTGGATTCTCTCTGCGCCGCGGCGCGTCAGGGCGATCTGCTGGCGAAGGACATCATTACCGGGGTGGGGAATAACGTTGGCCGCATTCTGGCGATTATGGTGAACCTCTTCAACCCGCAAAAAATCCTTATTGGCTCACCGCTGAGCCAGGCGGCGGAGATCCTCTTCCCGGCGATTACGGCCTGCATTCAGCAGCAGTCGCTTCCCGCCTACAGCCGGAACATTGCGGTAGAAAGTACCCAGTTTTCCAATCAGGGCACGATGGCCGGCGCCGCGCTGGTCAAAGATGCCATGTATAACGGCTCGCTGTTGATCCGCCTGTTACAGGGTTAACTCTTTTTTGCAGATGTAAGAAAAATTGCGCTATCTCAAGCCGGGTAGCGCACGCATCCCGTAGACTTCCTCCACTGAATTATTTACCTGGTTTATATTTTCGAAGCATACCCAAGAGGTGGAGTGAGTCATGCTTAAGCGTTTCTTTGTTACTGGTACAGATACCTCTGTCGGCAAGACCGTTGTATCCCGCGCATTGCTGCAGGCGCTGGCAGCAAGCGGTAAACGAGTGGCAGGGTACAAACCGGTCGCAAAAGGGAGTAAAGAGACGCCAGAGGGATTGCGTAATAAAGACGCCCTGGTACTGCAAAGCGTCTCGTCACTGGAACTGCCTTATCACGCGATCAATCCTATTGCGTTAAGCGAAGAGGAGAGCAGCGTGGCGCACAGCGGCCTGATTAATTACCCTCTGCTGTCCAACGGTCTGGCGAGCCTGTGCGAGAAGGTCGATCACGTGGTGGTGGAAGGCACGGGCGGCTGGCGCAGCCTGATGAACGACCTACGCCCGCTGTCGGAATGGGTGGTGCAGGAACAGCTTCCGGTGGTGATGGTGGTGGGGATCCAGGAAGGGTGCATTAACCATGCGCTGCTGACGGCGCAGGCGATTGCCAATGACGGCCTGCCGCTGGTTGGCTGGGTGGCCAACCGCATCAACCCTGGTCTGGCGCACTATGCGGAGATCATCGACGTGCTGAGCACCAAACTACCCGGACCGCTGGTGGGTGAACTGCCTTATCTGCCTCGCGCCGAGCAGCGCGAGCTAGCGCAGTACATCGATCTCTCTGCCCTCAGTGGCGTGTTGACCGTAGATCGAGTCGTGGCGTAACGTCCGCGACAGCACGGACGCCAGCACGCAGGCGACCAGCAAACCGGGCAGTAAAAAATATTGCCCGGTCATTTCACAGACCATCAGCGCCGACATAATGGGCGCATGCGTGGTCGCGGCGAGTAGCGTCGCCATCCCCGCCAGCCCAAGCAGAATCGCCGTCTCAGCGCCCGGCAGCCACAGCGCGAAAAGCTGTGCAAACAGCATGCCCGTCGCCATGCCGACAAACAGCGTGGGCGTGAACACCCCGCCCGGCGCGCCCGATCCGCTGCTCGCCAGTACCGCCAGTAGTTTACAGATAAAGACGCCTGCAACGATCGACAGCAGCGGTGGGGCGAGCAGAAAAGCCTGCACCACGCTATAGCCGTTCCCCCACACCTTCGGCGTCAGAAGAGACAGCAGCCCGACGATCGCACCGCCGAGCGCCAGCTGCCACGGCGGCGAAAGCTTAAGGCGCAGGAACAGCCCGTGGCTGAACGCCATCAGCCACATCAGCAGCGGTCCGCAAAGACCCGCCAGCAGCCCCATGGCGACCAGCAGGGCATAATCAGTTGCGGTGAGTGTGCCGCTCAAATGGACCGCGTAGAGCGTGCCGGTTCCCGGCGCCAGGAGCTGCGTGGTGAGAAGCGCCACTACCGCCGCGATAACCACGGGCCCGAGCGAGGCCAGCATCAGCGTGCCAAACAGAATCTCCGCAATGAACAGGCTTCCGGCTAACGGAGCATGGTAGGCGCTGGCCATCCCGGCCGCGGCACCGCAGGCGATCCATAACTTCCATTCGGATTTGGGCGTAAAGCGCCGGGCAAAAAAGGAGGCGGCGAGGGCGGCAAGCAGGATCATCGCCCCTTCACGCCCGATGGCGCTTCCGCTGGCCACGACCAGCAGCGAGGCAAGGGATTTCACCAGGCTGGCGCCGTAATCAAACTGACCGTCGCCGGTCTCCAGCGCTTCCATATAATCGGTGGGGGCATGAGGCCGCTGGGCGGTCAGCCGTTGCCATCCCCATAGTAACAGTCCCGCAGCCAGCCCGCCCAGCGCGGGCGTCAGCGCGCGCCGCCAGGGTGAGAGCGACGCGGCGGCATTCACCAGGCTACCGCTGTCGTTGCTGAGAAGCAGCCATTCCAGCAGATACATGCTGTGGCGGAACACCGCCACGGCCAGCGCGGCCAGCACGCCGGTGACGGTAGCAATCAGCAGTCGACGAAACATCGCGCGGATGTCGGGGTACGTATGAAGACGTTGCATGGGTCGCGAGTAAACGGGAAAGATACAATATTGTGGCGGGAAATCGCGGGGTTAGCAAAAGGTATGCGTGCGGAAAAGCCGGGCGATGCCCGGCCTGAAAGATTAGTTCTCGCTATGTATATTCAGCGCCCGACGCGTACGACCTGAACTGAGATACTCGGCTATATAGTCCTGAGAAATCTCGCCGTTGTAGCGCCCGTCCTCATCCACGATCGGCATCCAGCTGGTGTTGCTCTCATACAGGCGTGACAGCACCACGCGCAGGTTGTCTTCGGCTTTGCCGGTCATGCGGAACGGATGCAGGATGTCGGCGCAGGTCCCGCTGGCGTTACGCGCTTCGCGACGCTTCACAAAGCCCAGCGGCTTGCCGTGCTCGTCCACCACGGTGATGGCGCGGATATCGTTATCATCCATGGTGGCAAAGGCCTCTGGAAGCGGGGTAGAGCCACGTACCGTGATAGTGGGCTGCTGGTCAGTGACGTCGCCCGCCGAGACCAGCAGCAGACGCTTCAGCGTGCGGTCCTGGCCGACAAACGAGCCAACAAACTCATTCGCCGGTTTCGCCAGCAGTTCGTCCGGGCTGGCGCACTGGACGATTTTCCCCTGCCGGAACACCGCAATACGGTCGCCAAGCTTCAGGGCTTCATCGATATCGTGGCTGACCAGCATGACGGTTTTTTTCAGCTTGCGCTGCATCTCGAGGAACTGGTTCTGGATCACCTCGCGGTTGATCGGGTCCACCGCGCCGAAGGGCTCATCCATCAGCAGCACCGGAGGATCCGCCGCCAGGGCGCGGATCACGCCGATGCGCTGCTGTTGGCCGCCGGACATCTCGCGCGGATAGCGATTCAGGAACTTATGCGGATCCAGCGCCACCATATCCATCAGCTCTTCGGCGCGGGTTTTACAGCGTGCTTTATCCCAGCCCAGCATGCGCGGTACGACGGTAATGTTCTCTTCGATGGTCATGTTCGGGAACAGGCCAATCTGCTGGATCACGTAGCCGATGTTGCGGCGCAGGGTGACGGTGTCCATCCCGCTGGTGTCTTCGCCGTTGATCAGGATCGTCCCGCTGCTCGGCGTAATGAGGCGGTTAATCATCTTCAGGGTGGTGGTCTTCCCGCAGCCGGACGGGCCGAGCAGGACGCACATTTCCCCTTCGGGCACGTTCAGGTTGACGTTGTCGACGGCCTTAAAGGTCTGGCCGTGCTTCTGTGAAAAGTGTTTGGTGAGGTTTTCCAGTTTTATCATTATCGAATCCCCTTCGGAGTCAGTACCACCTGCAAACGGTGCAGCAGCCAGTCGAGCACAATCGCTAAAAGACAAATCATCAGCGCGCCCGCAATCAGCATGCGGATATCACTCCCGCCAATACCGTTAAGCAGCAGCAGGCCCAGACCGCCCGCGCCGATCACCGCGGCAATCGCCATCACGCCGATGTTCATCACCACGGCGGTGCGGATCCCGCCGAAAATCACCGGCAGCGCCATCGGAATTTCGACCCAGCGCAGGCGCTGCCAGAAGGTCATGCCGATGCCGCGCCCGGCTTCGCGCAGGCCCGGCGGCAGGCTGTCGAGCGCCGTATGGGTGTTACGCACAATCGGCAGCAGCGAGTAGAGAAACACCGCTGTGATCGCGGGCAGGGCGCCAATCCCCTGACCGATCAGCGAAAAGAGCGGAATCATCAGGCCAAACAGCGCAATGGACGGGATGGTCAGCACGATGGTGGCAATCCCCAGCACCGGCGTCGCCAGCCACTTGTGGCGAACAATCAGAATGCCCAGCGGTACGCCGATGAGAATGGCTAAGCCCACGGCCAGCGCCACCAGCCACAGATGCTGCAGCGTCAGGGTTAAGAGGTAGTCCCAGTTGTCCAGAATGTAGTGAATTGTCTCCATAGCGCCTCCTACAGCAGCTGTTTGCTACGCAGGAAATCACGGGCGACCTGCTGCGGTGACTGATGGTCGATATCCACCTTCTTGTTCAGTTCGGTGATAACGTCGTTGTTGAGCTGGGCCGAGAGGGTGTTGAGCGCCTCTTCCAGGCCCGGATTGGCCTCCAGCGTGTCCTTACGCACCACCGGGGTGACGGCATAGCTCGGGAAGAAGCCTTTATCATCTTCCAGCACCTTGAGGTCGAAGCCCTTCACGCGCCCGTCGGTGGTATAAATCAGCCCGGCGTCGACGAAGCCGTCGCGCACCGCGTTATAGACCAGACCGGGGTCCATCTGACGGATCTGCGGGCGGTCCAGGTCCATCTTATAGGCGGCCTGAAGCGGCTTCATGCCGTCGCTGCGCCCGGCAAATTCCAGGTCTAGGCCCAGCAGCCAGTTTTTGTCCGGGTTGGTTTTACGGATCTGCTCAATCTTCGCCACCATGTCCGACATGGTGTTGATATGTTCCGCCTCGGCGCGCTTGCGCTGCATCGCGAACGCATAGGTGTTGTTCATGTCGGCGGGCTTGAGCCAGACCAGACCGTGCTTCGCGTCCAGACGTTTCACCGTCTCGTAAGACTCCTGGGGCGACATGCGCTTGTTGATATGGTTAAAGATGATTAATGACGTGCCGGTGTACTCCCAGGTCATATCAATCTGCTTGTTGATCATCGCGTTGCGGGAGATCACCGTGGCGATATTGGTTTGCGGCTGAACCTGAAAGCCTTTCTTTTGCAGGTACTGCACGGTCATCGCCGAGAGAATGTGCTGCTCGGTAAAGCTCTTGGTCGCCAGAATAAGCGGGGCCGCAATGGTCTGGCCGGTGAACAGCGCCGCGGCACACAGCGCCGCCAGGCCGGATATCAGTCTCATAAAAGCTCCTTGTTATTGTTATCGAGCGAGATGGGGACTCATCACGCGACCCAGCGCCGCCAGCAGGGTATCGAGGATCAGGGCGAACAGGGCAGTGGCCGCCGCGCCGAGGATCAGGGTCGGGAAATCGTTCAGGTAAATGCCGGGGAAAATCAGCTCGCCGTAGCTGCTGGCACCGATCAGGAACGCCAGCGGTGCGGTACCGACGTTAATGGCGGTGGCGATGCGGATCCCCGAGAGCATGACCGGCCAGGCGGCAGGCAGCTCCACCTGGCGCAGACGCTGCCATTTGGTCATCCCGATGCCCTTTGCCGCTTCCAGCAGCGACGGCGGGACCGAGCACAGCCCGGCATAGGTGTTGCGCACGATCGGCAGCAGCGAGGCGAGGAACAGGGCGATGATGGCCGGCGTATCGCCAATACCAATCACCACCATCGCCAGCGCCAGCACGGCCAGCGGCGGCAGCGTGTTGCCGACGTTGAAGATTTGCATCACATATTCGGCGATACCCCGCGCGGCCGGGCGGCTCAGCAGAATACCGGCCGGAATACCCACCAGCAGGGCAAAGAACATTGATGAGAAAACCAGAATCATATGCTGTTGCCCGAGATAGATCAGGTCAACCTGACGCGCTCTGAGGGTCTCCAGCCCGATCCCCCAGACGAGGAGGGCGAGAACCACGATAATGGCGCCGACAAACAGCAGCGAACGTTTGAATAATGGGTGCATTGCGGTGTGTCTCCCTGTGCGCATGCGTTATAGCAACCACCGGTTGCCTGTTGTTATGCCATGTTTCGGCAGGGGTAATTGACCTATAGCAAGCGTTTGGGAAGGGTTCCAGCGAAGGGGCAAAATCAGTAACCCCATGAAACTAGTGGCAACCTGAGGTCAGGCCTTATGGCATAAGGCCTGATTGTGGGGCGGGCAGAATAGTCCTAAAGCGAATATTTAGATGTGACAGTGTCACATTTAAAGGGCGCTTACGCCGATTACAGGTCATTACCTTCATAGAGGGGCACGAACCCGTCGAACCCGCGACGAGACGGTGATTATTGAGACGGTGGCGACAACCGCAAGCATCACCCCCAGCGTCAGCATGGCGTTAAAGCCAATCCATCGGAACAGCAGCAGCCCCGCGATGCCGCCCGTAATGAACGAAAACAGGGTGGTTAAGTGGGTTTTTAGCTGACTTTTTTGCGCCGCCGTATCTTTGGAGTAATCCCTGCGCAGCATCGCCACCATGACGGAGGCCAGGGAAATCCCCGCGTCCGTCAGCGTGCCGGTAATGTGCGTCGATCTTACCCGTCCGCCGGAAAGCTGCGTGGAGGTGGAATTATGAATGCCCATCAGAAAGCAGAGAAAAAGAATAATCTCGCGATTGCTGGTGAGCGCATGGAAATACATTTCGTAGAAGGAAACGCCGGTCAGTAATATCCCCTCGACAAAAAGGATCTGGCAAAAAACCAGCCTGACGTTATGGATAATTCCCCATATCACGATCGTGCGCGCAATAATGGCGCCAGCCACAAAAGAGAGAATTATCGAGCCGAAGAAAATCATATCGCTCAGATCGGTAGAAGAAACTTCGCTGGATAACTGTGAGGTGTTGCCGGTCATGTGTGAGGGGAAAAAGCCAAATGCCCCGAGGGCGATGGCGTTCAGCAAACCTGCCGAGGTCGCCAGCCAGAGAGCAAGCCGGCGATCCTCCTTATGCGTTCGTTCTTTCTTGAGTTTAATCAGCAAGAATACCTCCGGGTTGAGCTTTGCCTGACTATTCAGGCTAGCAAAGCGGTGCAACGGGCTGTCCAGGATATGGCTGAATTATTATTCCCTCTGACGACAATCAGGGTTTCGTAATTAAATAAAACAGCCTCGTTGCGGTATTCATTCAGGCATTAAGTTTTATATCATGCCGTTATTGCCGTGACGCAAAAATGCCGGACGCTGGTTAAGTCGCTCGAACCAGGCCTCAATGGCGGGCACGTCTGGCTTATCAAACGGCGTCATTTTCCAGCGATTCACCGACAGCCCAAGCACCACGTCCGCGAGGGTAAACGTCTCGCCCGCCGCAAAGGCCCCGGTGCGCTGCAGCTGGTTTTCCAGAATGGTGATGCAGTGGTTCCACTCTTTGATTCCCGCCGCAATGCGCTCAGGGTCGTTAAAGTCCGGGTTTTTACGCCCCAGCGCCGGGAAGACATAGCGCCAGGCGTTGTTAAATTCAGTGGCCTGCCAGTCCATCCAGCGCTCAACGTTGGCGCAGGCCTGCGGTTCTGCGGGCAGCAGATCGTGACGTTCGGCCTTGCGCGCCAGATAACGGCAGATGGAATTGGACTCCCACAGCACGAAATCACCGTCTATCAGCACCGGCACCATGGCGTTGGGGTTCAGGGCGCGAAAGGCATCCGTTTCCGTCGAGGCGAAACCGCTGCCGTAATCTTCCTGCTGATAAGTGATGCCCGCTTCTTCGCAGGTCCAGAGCACTTTACGAACGTTGATGGAGGTGGTTTTGCCGAGGATGCTGATCATTGCGCAGGTGTCCTTTAATGGATGTTATTGTTTAAAAACAATACACGATCGGTGAAGAAAAGCGTCAAAAAATCATCCGGCGCGTTATTTGTGAAGACGCGAAAGCAGAAACGTTAGCGCTGCCGCAAAGAGGAGCACTATGCCACTCAATGCAAACGTGCTCTGCCAGCTATAACGATCGAAGGCTATACCGCCCGCCGTTGAGCCGAGCGCAATGGCGAGCTGGATCACCGCGACCATCAGTCCACCGCCTGCTTCAGCATCCTTCGGCAGCGTTCGAGCAATCCACGTCCACCACCCCGTCGGCGCTGATGTTGCCAGCATCCCCCATAGGCCTGACAGCAGGGCCACAATCCACACGTTATGCCCGGCGAGAATCAACGCGACTGCGATGACCGCCATCAGTAGAGGGATCGCGATCAGCGTTATGTAAAACGCGGCATTAAGCACCAGGGCAACGAAAAGGGTGCCCACAAAACCTGCAACGCCTATGGTGAGCAAAATTAGCGACAGCCCGGCTCCGCTCACCCGGGTGACGGTTTCAAGGAACGGGCGCAGATAGGTAAACAGCGCAAACTGCCCCATAAAGAACAGGCCGCAGGCCAGCAGACCAACGGAAACGGCAGGCTGGCGGAATAACCGAAAAACACTTCCTCGTGATGTACCGTTTTTACGCGCGTTCATGTCAGGCAGGCTTAAACACTGCCAGATGAACGCGACTATCGCCACGGGCACCAGACAAAGAAATGCGCCGCGCCAGCCAATAGTGGCCCCAAGATAGCTGCCAAGCGGGGCGGCCACCACCGTTGCCAGCGCGTTACCGCCGTTGAAAATGGCCAGCGCGCGCGCAACCTTATGCGGCGGAACAAGGCGAATAGCCGTTGCGGCAGACATGGACCAGAACCCGCCTATAGCGATACCGATCAGCGCGCGGCCCGTCATGTAAACCAGATAGTTTGGGGCGAAAGCGATAATCATCCCCGAGAGCGCCATCAGGAGCGTCATGCCCAGAAGAAGGTGTTTGCGGTTTATATTCCCGGCAAGCCGGGAAAGGAAGAGGCTGGTCAGCACCGCCAGCGCGCCGGAAATCGCGATCCCCTGGCCAGCGAGACCCTCCGTAACGCCCAAATCTCTGGCAAGGGGAGTAAGCAGGCTGACGGGCATAAATTCCGAGGCAATCAAGACAAATACGCACAGGGTCATGGCAAAAACGCCACTCCAGTGTGCATGCTCTGTGTTCTGTGATGTGGTGCGGCTCAGTGTAGACATAGTCAGATTTCACAAAGAGCCACCCGTATAGGGCGGGTGGCGTAGAGGTTTATTTCAGGTTGGTTTTGAAAAACTGCTCAAACTGGCCGAACGGGATCTTCCCGGCAACGTTGTCGTAGAGATCGACATGGTTTGCGCCCGGAACAATCACCAGTTCCTTCTGCTTGCTGCCGACCGCTTTAAACGCATCTTCCGCAAAGTAGCGGGAGTGTGCCTTTTCACCGGTTACGATAAGCGTTGGGATAGTAATTTCCCTGCCGTAGCTCAGCAGCGGCATATTCATAAATGATAATGGCGTGGTCGCGGTCCACGCGCCGGTGGAGTTGACGGAGCGCGCATGGAAGCCGCGCGGCATACGGTAGTAGTCAAAGAATTCTTTGAGTACCGGATTCGGGTTGTCAGGTAACGCCTCCGGCAGAATACGTTCAGCTGCCGTCACCTTGCCGTTCTCATCGACATAAATGTCATGGCCGCCGTGCGCGAAGGTACCGTTCTCAGCATCTTTCCAGCGCTGTGCGTTCAGATACTGCAGAACGGCACGGCGGTCAGACGTTGAATAGCGATCTTTCCCGTCGCCCACGCCGTGGCCCATCGCCCGGCTCATGTCATACATCACGCTGGTGGCGACCGCCTTCACGCGGGTGTCCATGGATGCTGCGTTGAGCGCCATACCGCCCCAGCCGCAGATGCCGAGAATACCAATGCGGTTACGATCAACCTCTTTCTGCAAACCGAGGAAGTCCACCGCCGCGCTAATGTCTTCGGTGTTGATATCCGGAGACGCTACGTTGCGCGGCTGGCCACCGCTTTCGCCCGTATAGGACGGATCGAACGCCAGGGTTACAAACCCATTTTCTGCCAGGGTTTGCGCATACAGGCCGCTGGACTGCTCTTTGACCGCGCCAAATGGCCCGCTGACCGCAATCGCCGCCAGCTTGCGGTCGCCGCGGTTTTTGGGAAGATACAGATCGCCTACCAAAGTGATCCCGTATCGGTTCTGGAAGGACACCTTACGGTGATCGACTTTGTCACTTTCGGCAAAGGTTTTATCCCATGTGCTCACCATCGAAACAGGCGCGTTTGGGTTGGTGGTTTCTGCATAACTCATTGTTGTCACTCCACTTAATGATGCACATAGCAGCATCGCAACGGACAGTTTTTGGGTAAATGTTTTCATAGAAATGAACCCTGGGTTGTTGTGTTGCGGTCATTATAGTTAGCAGAAATAGTGCTGATTAGAGGGCGAAAGCTGCTAGGATTCATATCATATTGTTATAAATGGGTGGGGATGATGGCGAAACGGGAAAACTATAATGAGCTGTACCTGTTCATGCAGGTGGTACGGGAGGGGAGCTTCACGGCGGCCGCGCTTCGGCTTGGGCTGGCGCAATCCGGGATCAGCCGCTCGGTTCGCGAGCTGGAAGAGCGATTGGGCGTTCAACTTCTGGTCCGCACCACGCGCAAGCTCTCGCTCACCCATGCCGGGGAACAGCTTTATCAGACCGCCGAGTCTGCATTCGATACGCTCGATACGGGTCTGGCGACCCTGGCACACTATCGTCAGACGCCGTCCGGCACGGTGCGTATTAATGCCAGCCAGCACGCTATCGATAAATGTCTGCTGCCAAAGCTCGCCATTTTTAAACAGCGTTACCCGGACATCAGGCTGGAACTGATCAATGAAAGCCGCTTCGTCGACATTATCGCCGAGCGGTTCGATGCGGGTGTCAGACTGGGGCCGGAAGTGGGGCAGGGAATGATTGCTGTGCGTATCACGCCTGATATGGAAATGGCCGCGGTGGCTGCCCCGGAACACTTCAGACGCTACGGTTTTCCGCAGACGCCAGCCGATTTAGTGGCCCATCCCTGCATTGCTTACCAGTTCGCCGACGGTAGTGACTATCAGTGGGAACTGGTGCAGGACGGGAAAAAAATCACCCATCGGCCAGAGGGGCAATGGGCGCTGTCTGACAGCTACATGGAAGCCGAGGCCGCCCGGCTGGGGCTTGGGCTGGCCTATGTCCCGGTGGAGCTGGTGGCTGACGATCTGGAGCGCGGAACGCTTATCCGGGTGTTGCAGCGCTATAGCCTGCGCATGGACGGGTTGTACCTCTATTATCCGCACCGCAACGTGTCGCCTGCCCTGAGGGCTGTGATCGATACGCTGAAAATTTAGGGCGGCATAACATCACGAGAGCGGACATTCAAACTGCCCGCCGGTGAGCCATGACTAAAAATAAATCAGGACCGCTGTGGTGAGGCAAATTTTGCAGCAATCATTTCAGATGTGGGCTGTATTCCCCCAAGACTCCACTGTTCCGGTTCATGCTCGTCAATACGGATCCATACTGAACGCCGGAATTCAGGATCGCCGTTTCCCTCAATTTCAACAATAAGGTCAGTCATACGACGTAGCAGTTCTTTTTTTTGCTCCGAATTCATCATTCCTTTAATGGTTTGCACATTTACGAAGGGCATTGTATTCTCCTTAAATAACTAAGTCTTTAAATCATACTCAGGTTACGAGGCAAACGAAGAGATGTCAAAAAATAAATCATTACCGTACTTATTACCTGAGCTTTGTGGGTTAGCGGCGGCCGCTGAGCTTCTTGGCGATCAATGGGTTTTGTTGATTCTGAGAGAGGCGTTTTATGGGGTAACACGCTTTGAAACGATACGGGATCATACAAAAATCACCCGGCAGACGCTGGCGAACCGGTTAAAAAAAATGACTGAACTCGGCCTGCTTTGCAAAATCCCTTATCAGGAAGAAGGGGCGCGTGAACGGTATGAGTATGTTCTTACCGCCAAAAGCCGCAGCCTTGCGCCGATTCTTTTCTCTTTGATGGAGTGGGGTCATAAAAACATACTGCACGACGCACCACATATTGCCTTAACAGACAAAGAAAGTGGAGAAGTGGTGAATAGCGCCTATGTTACCGTCGACGGTAAGTTCGTTGATCCTAAAAACGTTCGGTTAACGTTTCACGACAGCCAATACTCCGCCGCCATGCCCCAGGCGCCTGACCATACTGACGCTTAAAGCTGCGGTTGAAGGAATGCCGGGAGTCAAAGCCCAGCGAGAGCGGTGATTGATACCCTTAAAATTTAGGGCAGCGTTGTCATTCTGGAAGGCGCCTCGCAAACCGCAAAGTAACCTTATGAAATTCAGCGTGATGTCTTTTCCTCTACGGGGCGCGGTCGTAAAGTGCCTGCGTTGCGGCACATCCGCAATCGGGCGTAGGAACCCGCATCTACAGAGCGATATTTATATGTCGCGACAGCGCCGATCTCGTTAAAATTGCGGTGGCGCTGACGGAGCAGCCGCAAGGCTGGCCGTTTTCTCTGTGGGCGGTATTCCTACCTCTGTCAGCGCTACCCCCTCGAGCGTAGGAACTCATCGGGTGGTTCACCCAATTTATACACTGAGGATGCCTTACGATGGCTACTATCCCAACCCTGACTTACCTTCCATCTGACGAAAACGTCATTCTGCAACCTATCTCCCGACCGCTTCCGGCCGATGCCGATCTCTTTGAGGTCGCCGACAACTGCGCCGCGCTGGTGAGCGTGCTGGTCGAAACCGATGATGTCGCGAGCCGTACTGCGCTGTGCGAGCGTCTCCTTGAGGCTCTGCGCAGGCTGCGCGCACTCTGCGATGCCGATCTTCCGCCATACCTGATTGAACAGTTGATCATGGGTGAGAAAACCAACTCCTGCGTGCCCGACTGCTGGCAGGACACCTTAACGCAGGTGGACTATGTTCTGGCGCTGACGCAAGCCGTTATGGGGGGAACGCTGTCCGCTCACGTAGTGAAGGAGCTGACAGGCCTGCTGCACGATATGGTGTGGCTGCTGGCTGAGTTTGTGAAGGAGCCGCGCATTACTGCGCATTAAGGGGCTGGCATGGAGGGGCGGCAGCGCCCCTTTGAAAGTGTGATTAACGCGATCGGTTCCCGGTATCCAGAAGCGACGTGCCGTAGGAGTTGTCGATAGTACAAAGCCAGCGACCGTCGCTTTCCTGCCGAAAAACATAGGTCGCGCGGCGCGACATTTCCGTTATTCCACCCTGACCATCAGGAAAACGCAGAACGGTTTCCATGATAACGAGGGCATTGTCACCGCCTTCGATCACCTGCATCTCTCCTTGTTCCGCAATCAATTGGTCCTGCAAATAATCCGAGATGGCAACAAACGCGCTGCGGATGTTGTCTTTGCCTTTAACAACCATTCCGGGCTTGACCACCAGAGCTGCATCTTCGGCGTAGTGTTTCATCAGCGCGTCATAGTTTTTGGTGGTGATGGCGTGATCGCAGGATTCGATTATCTGGCGTAGCGGGTGTGGGGTCATGCGTATTTTCTCAGAGAGGGGGAAAGCGTATTAACTTAACAGTCTGGCGTGTTTGTATAGCTACCAGGTTTTGTGGTTGGAAGGTTTAGCATAGAAGCGGATAGTTTTAAGGTTACGCCTGCTATGGGTGGTGAGCTCAACGGGGCGATTTCTAAACTGATATCGAGTCATTAAAACCTTCATCTGTCAGGTTTTGTGTCAGCAGTCACTACAGCAGGATAATAACTTCCTTGGGTAACTAAAGATTTTTTGCACAAAGTCGATAACTCCCCGGAAGACAGTCATTTGACGAAACAGTATTTATCAGGGGAAAAAGAAGTTGAGATTTCTTACATTGTTTATCCTCCTTATTGCTATTACTCTACATGCCGAAGAACATGATTATGGCCCACCTGTCTCTGTATGCCTGAACAAACATACCATTCCCTATATCAACACGATGATTCCAGCTGAAAATATTGTTAATGACGCTTATCTGACATGCCAGGGTGTCGTTGATGAATGGAATCGTGAGAGAGAATCCTTGCCCAAAGAAATGGTCATCAAGCAGAATAAGGAGTTGCGTGATATGTATATCAGGATGATTGAGATCCGTCGGAAAGCGAGTGCACACAAAAAATGAGGGACCCTTGTATCGATTGATTAGAACAAAAAGCAGACACTTAACGTTTGTCATGGAAACGCTTCGATTATTCGTAAAATATGAGAGCGCGAATTCACATCATCGTTGAATGCTATTTTATTAATAAAGGGATGACTTATGAAAGCAGGTGTTTTTTTAAATCTATTATTATTGACGTTATCATTTGATGTCGCGGCATTTACTCAATTCAAACCGGCGGTCTTAAATGCTGCTCTTTTATTCGATCATGATGCAACAACCGGGAACGTAAAACATAGCCTCCAGTGGATGCGGGATGTTACAGGTAAACTTCAGGTTATGACAGAAGTTAGATATGATCGCAGCGGATGCTTTACGAGTATCAACATGGTTGACAAGGCAAATGATCGAGAGTTTCATGTGGTCAATAAAGATGGCTTACTGACGTCACTTAAAGGCCAGCGTATTACCGGAAAAATAAATGAGCGCTGCGAAATTACTGAGCTTGAGAATGAAAAAGGTAATTACTTACTCAGTTATAATATACGTGGCTTGCTGGAAAAAATAATGGACAAAGATACGGGCGAAGTTGTAGAGCGATATGAATATCACAGCAGCCAATTCCCCGTTCGCATAATAAACTACAAAGATCCAAAAGATGAACGCATCGTTTACCCATCCGGGAGTGCGCAATTCCTTGACTCAGAATTAGTGTCGAAAAGAGAGGACATCACTTTCATGGTGAAGCAAAGCTGTGCTTACACCGCTGATGGTAATGCAGATAAATGCTCGCTGATAGCATCCACTAACGACGACTATCGTGACTCAAGCCTCGTATGGATTTCTAATCACAAAAATGAATATTTCTAAATTATATTAAAAGGACTGAACCCACGTCACCTTCCCGAAAGGTTGATTAACGTCCTATTTTTTTTGTCAGTGCATCATCTCCTGCTTTGAAACGATGGTATCGTTAACATCAATCAGCAGGAGAGTACTACAGACAGCCAAAAAGCCGTAAGCAGTTATCTGCTTACGGCTTCCAGAACGGTGATGATTTTCTGACAATCAGGCCGCTTTCACAGCCCTGATTTTTTTCGTGTCAGCCGCATCGGATTCTGTTTTATCAACAGCAGCAGTGAGATCGGGAAGCTTGCTGGTACGCAGAATATGCTGCACGGTCTCTTTCTGCTCGGCGAGATACAGGCCAAGATTTTCAGCCTGCGTTTCATCCATCTGCATTCCGCTTTGCAACAGCCAGTCGGTGAACGCATCTGCCATATCGAGCAGCTTGTCGTGAGCGTCAGCCTCTTTCTTACTGGCAAATGTCATTTTCTCTTCACCTTTTCTTACGACAACAAATTTTGTTTCAACAGCCATCGTGCACCTCGCTATACTGTATTTATATACAGTATAACAGCAACAAATCGACGTTGCAGCAAAATATGCATTACTGGCGAAGCTGCTGCGTTTCCGGGCCACCCATACTGCGTCGCCATGCCCCAGGCGCCTGACCATACTGGCGCTTAAAGCTGCGGTTGAAGGATTGCTGGGAGTCAAAGCCCAGCGCGATCGCCACGTTCAGAATCGGTTCGTCACTGTGGGATAACCGCTCAACCGATTTTTGCAGCTTTTGCGCGCGAATATACCCGGCGAGGGGATAGCCCGTATGCTCTTTGAACAGGCGCTGGAGGTGCCATTTTGAGTAGCCGGAACGCCTGGCGACGGTCTCAATGTCCAGTCGGCTGTCCAGGTTGTTGTCGATCCATTCGAGTAAATCATGCATAAATGCGCCAGTGTTCATCTGGTTACCCCCACGCAGCGAATGAAAAAGTATCTTTGTCTGTTGCATTTAAAGGTGGCGCGTTTTTGCAGTAATTGCAAGTTTTATTGTTGCATTTAAATCCCTGACCGAAACGGGTCTTTTCACATCCGCTCAAATAGCACATAAAGTGCAACAATTATTCTTGCACTTAGTTAAGCGCCTTCCTACAATCGCCGCGAATAGTGTATTCGCAACTGTTACAGTTTTGTGGCGATGAACGACACAAATGGCCTTAAGACAGCCCCCGGACAAAGGAAGTGGCGCGGTGCCTCCTGCTGCGTCTTGCCCGGTGGCGACAATTATCGGAATAAAAATAATGAGCCTGCAAAAAACCTGGGGTAACTCTCCTCTGAGCGCGCTGGGGGCAATGTTGCTCTCCGTGCTGCTCGTCGGATGCGATAACAGCGTCGCGCAAAATGCCGCGCCACCTGCGCCTGCCGTGAGTGCCGCTGACGTGGTGGTGAAATCGATTAGCCAGTGGGATAGCTTTAACGGCCGGATTGAAGCGGTGGAGAGCGTTCAGCTGCGCCCGCGCGTGTCCGGCTACATTGATAAGGTGAATTACACCGACGGCCAGGAAGTGAAGAAGGGCGAGGTGCTGTTCACCATTGATGACCGTACCTATCGCGCCGCGCTGGAGCAGGCGCAGGCGAACCTGGCGCGGGCCAAAACGCAGGCCAGCCTGGCGCAAAGTGAGGCTAACCGTACCGATAAGCTGATCAATACCCATCTGGTCTCACGGGAAGAGTGGGAGCAGCGTCGCTCGGCTGCCGTTCAGGCGCAGGCCGATATTCGCGCCGCGCAGGCGGCGGTTGACGCAGCCCAGCTCAACCTGGACTTCACCAAAGTGACCGCGCCTATCGATGGTCGCGCCAGCCGGGCGCTGATCACCAGCGGGAACCTGGTGACTGCGGGCGATACCGCCAGCGTCCTCACCACGCTGGTCTCGCAGAAGACGGTGTACGTCTACTTTGACGTGGACGAGTCAACCTACCTTCACTATCAAAACCTGGCCCGCAGCGGGCAGGGGGCGTCCAGCAATCACACGGCGCTGCCGGTTGAGATTGGCCTGACGGGCGAGGAGGGCTATCCCCATCAGGGCAAAGTGGATTTCCTGGATAACCAGCTTACGCCGAGCACCGGGACCATCCGCATGCGCGCGCTGCTGGATAACTCGCAGCGTCAGTTCACGCCGGGACTGTTTGCCCGCGTACGCCTGCCGGGCAGCGCGGAGTTCAAAGCCACGCTTATCGACGACAAGGCGGTGCTGACCGATCAGGATCGTAAATACGTCTATATCGTCGATAAAGAGGGGAAAGCGCAGCGTCGCGACATTACGCCGGGTCGTCTGGCAGACGGTTTACGCATTGTGCGGCAGGGGCTGAACCCTGGCGACAAAGTCATCGTCGAGGGTTTACAGAAAGTGTTTATGTCGGGTATGCCGGTAAACGCCAAAACCGTTGCCATGACCGCCAGCGCCGCCCTCAACTGATCCCTTGACCTGAGAATCCAACCCATGGACTTTTCCCGCTTTTTTATCGACAGGCCGATCTTTGCTGCCGTCCTGTCGATTCTGATTTTTATCACAGGGTTAATCGCCATCCCGCTGCTGCCGGTGAGCGAATACCCTGACGTCGTGCCGCCAAGCGTGCAGGTGCGCGCCGAGTACCCGGGCGCCAACCCGAAAGTGATTGCCGAGACCGTGGCGACGCCGCTGGAAGAGGCGATCAACGGCGTTGAGAACATGATGTACATGAAATCCGTCGCGGGCTCGGACGGCGTGCTGGTGACCACCGTGACCTTCCGTCCGGGGACTGACCCGGATCAGGCGCAGGTTCAGGTGCAGAACCGCGTCGCGCAGGCCGAAGCGCGTCTGCCGGAGGACGTGCGGCGTCTGGGCATTACCACCCAGAAGCAGTCGCCCACGCTGACGCTGGTGGTGCATCTGTTTTCGCCAAACGGTAAGTACGATTCGCTGTATATGCGCAACTACGCCACGCTGAAGGTGAAGGACGAGCTGGCGCGTCTGCCCGGCGTCGGCCAGATCCAGATTTTCGGCTCCGGCGAGTACGCGATGCGCGTCTGGCTGGACCCTAATAAAGTGGCGGCGCGCGGGCTGACCGCCTCGGACGTGGTCACGGCGATGCAGGAGCAAAACGTACAGGTCTCCGCCGGTCAGCTTGGCGCCGAGCCGCTGCCGAAAGAGAGCGACTTCCTGATCTCCATTAACGCCCAGGGCCGCCTGCATACCGAAGAAGAGTTTGGCAATATTGTCCTGAAAACAACGCAGGATGGTACGGTCGTCCGCCTGCGCGACGTGGCGCGGATTGAAATGGGGTCCGGGAGCTATGCCCTGCGTTCCCAGCTGAACAATAAAGACGCGGTCGGGATTGGTATCTTCCAGTCGCCGGGGGCGAACGCCATCGATCTGTCTAACGCGGTGCGCGCGAAAATGGACGAACTGTCCACGCGCTTCCCGGCGGACATGAAGTGGGCGGCACCTTACGATCCGACGGTCTTTGTGCGTGATTCAATCCGTGCGGTGGTGCAAACGCTGCTGGAAGCCGTGGTGCTGGTGGTGCTGGTGGTCATTCTGTTCCTGCAAACCTGGCGCGCGTCGATCATTCCGCTGATCGCGGTGCCGGTGTCGGTGGTGGGTACCTTCAGCATTCTTTACCTGCTGGGCTTCTCGCTGAATACCCTGAGCCTGTTCGGGCTGGTGCTGGCCATCGGTATCGTGGTGGACGACGCCATCGTGGTGGTGGAAAACGTCGAGCGAAACATCGAAGAGGGGCTTGCGCCGCTGGCGGCCGCGCACCAGGCGATGCGTGAAGTGTCCGGGCCGATTATCGCGATTGCGCTGGTACTGTGCGCGGTGTTTGTGCCGATGGCGTTTCTGTCGGGCGTTACCGGCCAGTTCTACAAGCAGTTTGCGGTGACGATCGCGATATCGACGGTGATTTCAGCGATTAACTCGCTGACGCTCTCTCCGGCGCTGGCGGCACTGCTGTTAAAGCCCCACGGCGCGCCGAAAGATTTCCCGACCCGGCTTATCGACCGTCTGTTCGGCTGGATTTTCCGTCCGTTTAACCGCTTTTTCCTCCGCAGTTCAAACGGCTATCAGGGGCTGGTGGGCAAAACGCTGGGACGGCGCGGTGCGGTATTCGTGGTTTACCTGCTGCTGCTCTGTGCCGCAGGCGTCATGTTTAAAGCGGTGCCCGGCGGGTTTATTCCCACGCAGGACAAGCTGTACCTGATCGGCGGCGTGAAAATGCCGGAAGGCTCCTCGCTGGCCCGCACCGATGCGGTGATCCGCAAAATGAGCGAAATCGGGATGAATACCGAAGGCGTGGATTATGCGGTCGCGTTTCCGGGGCTGAACGCGCTGCAGTTCACCAATACGCCGAATACCGGAACGGTCTTCTTTGGCCTGAAGCCGTTCGACCAGCGTAAACATTCCGCGGCGGAAATTAACGCGGAGATTAACGCGAAAATCGCGCAAATCCAGCAGGGCTTTGGCTTCTCTATTCTGCCGCCGCCGATTTTAGGGCTGGGTCAGGGGTCGGGCTATTCCCTGTACATTCAGGATCGCGGTGGTCTGGGCTATGGCGCGCTGCAAAATGCGGTGAACACCATGTCCGGAGCGATTATGCAGACGCCGGGGATGCATTTCCCGATCTCAACCTACCAGGCTAACGTGCCGCAGCTGGACGTCCAGGTTGACCGCGACAAGGCGAAAGCGCAGGGCGTGTCGCTGACCGATCTTTTCGGGACGCTGCAAACCTATCTGGGCTCGTCGTACGTCAATGACTTCAACCAGTTCGGACGAACCTGGCGCGTGATGGCGCAGGCTGACGGGCAGTTCCGCGACAGCGTGGAAGATATTGCGAATCTGCGTACCCGCAACAGCCAGGGCGAAATGGTGCCGATTGGCAGTATGGTGAACATCACGACCACCTACGGGCCGGATCCGGTGATCCGTTACAACGGCTACCCGGCGGCGGACCTGATTGGCGATGCCGACCCGCGCGTGCTCTCATCTGCACAGGCGATGACGCAGCTGGACGCGATGTCTAAGCAGATCCTGCCGAACGGGATGAACATTGAATGGACGGATCTGAGCTTCCAGCAGGCCACCCAGGGCAACACGGCGCTGATCGTCTTCCCGGTCGCGGTGCTGCTGGCGTTCCTGGTGCTGGCGGCGCTGTATGAAAGCTGGACGCTGCCGCTGGCGGTGATCCTCATCGTGCCGATGACCATGCTTTCCGCGCTGTTTGGCGTCTGGCTGACCGGGGGCGATAACAACGTCTTCGTGCAGGTGGGGCTGGTGGTGCTGATGGGGCTGGCCTGTAAAAACGCCATTCTTATCGTGGAGTTTGCCCGCGAGCTGGAAATTCAGGGTAAAGGCATTATGGAAGCCGCGCTGGAGGCGTGCCGCCTGCGTTTACGCCCGATTGTGATGACCTCCATCGCCTTTATTGCCGGGACCATTCCGCTGATCCTCGGCCACGGCGCGGGTGCGGAAGTACGCGGCGTCACCGGGATCACGGTGTTCTCCGGTATGTTGGGGGTGACGCTGTTTGGTCTGTTCCTGACGCCGGTGTTCTACGTGACGCTGCGTAAGTTCGTCACGCGCGGCAAAAAAGAGGAAAGGGACGTGCTGCCCGCGTAGGGACGTTGCGGATAATAAAAAACCGCCTTCACTGTGAAGGCGGTTTTTTTTCGCATCAGGAAAACGTTATGACGTTTTTTGATACTGGGCAATAAGGTCGGGGAGCGGATCCCATCCGCTGCTGTCGGCGTTTTTCACCGCTTCCAGGGCGCTAGCCACGGTATGGCGCTCCAGTACCGCTAACGACGCCTGCTCGGCCTCTTCAGAAATCGATTTAAAGTACCAGCAGGCGTTAGCGCTGACCACGCAGCGGGCCGGTACGTCAGGGCGCGATGCCCACAGTTTTTTATCTTCGATGACCGAAAGGTAGATGTCGCGCAGGGTGATCTCTTCCGGCGGACGACCAAGATGAATGGAGCCGTTACGGCCAAGCGTTGAGACGATAATGCCGTCTCGCGTCAGCGGAACCATCAATTTGCGGATGAAGCTCGGGTTTGCTTCCAGACCGTAGGCCAGAATCGCGCTCGTCGAACGTTCACCCAATTGCTCCGCCATCGCTACGCTGAGAACCATCTGCAAAGCTGTCGGGAAGCGGTAATCTAACATTTCTCTGTCCTGGGTTGCGGTGAATCTTGTTCTTTTTGGCACCGCAGAGGTGAATAAGCAATAAACAACAATATAACAAATACGGTAATTATTTTGAAGCAATCTGCGGCATTTGCGATCAAACCCCCTGTTCTGCTTTAGCTAAACGTGCGGTTCGGGAAGTCAACCGTCACCAGGAGGCCGCCTTCCGAGGACGTACTCAGGTTTACGCTGCTGTTGTGCTGCTGCGCCACCGCTTTGACGATGGCAAGCCCCAGCCCGCTGCCGCTTTGCACCTGATTGGGATCGCGGAAAAAGCGGTCGAACACGCGCTCCTGCAGCTCATCCGGAATGCCCGGGCCCGCATCGGAGACGCGCAGTTGAACGACGCGATCGCAGGCGCTCACGTCGACCTGAATCCGCCCGCCCTCGGGGCTGTACTTCACGGCGTTCTCAATGAGATTATCAATCAGCGACACCAGGCGTTCCCTGACGCCGTGGATCCAGACGTCATCCTCGGCAAAGAATTCCAGCTCAATTTTGCGCGCAGACGCTAGCGGTTCCAGCTCGGCCATTCGTTCTTGAATAAGCGTAGTCAGCGGCACGGGTTCCATCGCCGTATCAATGCGCGCTTCACTGTGCATCATCAGCAGCAGCTGATTGACGAGGCGCGCGGCGCGGCTGTTGCTGCGAATCACGCCCGCAAGCAGCTCCTTCTGGCTCTCGCTGATGACCCAGGACTGCAGCGCCTCCACGTTGATGCGCATCGCCGCGAGGGGGGTACGCAGCTCGTGTGCAGCATCCGCGATGAAAACCCGCTCCCTTTCCGCGCTTTCACGCACCCTGGCAAGGAAGTCGTTGATCGCGTCCACCATCTGGCGAAGCTCCCGGTGCTTCGGTACGGCTCTTAAAGGGGAGAGGTCGTCCGGCGTGCGTAACGTAATTTCATTGACCACCTTATTCCATGGATGCATCGCAATGCGGATTGAGAGCCACGCGGGAAACAGCAGAAACGGGAAGCAGACCAGCAGCGGCAGGATGTAGTACCCGCGAGAGTTCAGATAGATAAAGAAGTTCCAGCCGCTGGCTGGCGTGAAGAGGGTGACCTCAACGTCAGAGTGAGGGGATTTAAGGGTGCGGCTGGTCCAGGTACGATCTCCACTCTGAACGTGCTCCAGTTCGCCGAACCGGGTGTTTGTTATCCCCGCAGGTGCACCGTCGGAGGCAAAAATAACGGCATTATTCTTGCGAACGATGAGGTTAATCGACAGCACGGGATCTTCCCCTCCGCCGTAACCTTCCCGCAGGGCCTGGCTAAAGGCTTCCAGCACGGCGGTACGATCCTGAGGACGTCCGTCCATACGCTCAGCCAGGGTAAAAACAGTTTCGTATGTTTTACTGCCCGTGAGGATGGGAGGGCTGCGCAGGTCCTCCCACAGAATGAAGGTTAGAAAAAGACACCACAGCAGGGTCAGCAGCAGCATCTGGGCGATGATAATTCGGCGCACCAGCGTCGGGCGCCTCAGGTGATACCAGACGTTTTGCATTAACCGGTCACCTTTTGAATGGAGACGGTATCAATGACGTACCCGACGCCCCGGACCGTTCGCACATAGCCGTCGCCGATTTTCCGCCGCAAATTTCCCATATGCACGTCGAGCGCGTTGCTGAGGTTCTCTTTGTTGCCGAATATCCTTTCTTCCAGAAACCGCCGTGTCAGCACGCGGTCCGCGCGCAGCATCAACGTTTCCAGCAGCGCGTATTCACTGGCCGTTAAATCGATATGGCGCGCACTCACCGTCACGCGACGCGTTGGGACATGAAGAGAGAGCCCGCGAATTTCTATCGCCTCATTTTCAAAACCGTAGCTGCGCCGTGCAAGGGCTCGCACTCTCGCCAGCAGCTCGGCGAGAATAAAGGGTTTGACGAGATAGTCGTCCGCGCCGGCATCCAGCCCGCACAGGCGATCCTGCAATGTCCCTCGCGCCGTCAGGATGATGACGGGGATCCCCTTGAGCTGCTGGCGCAAACGCGTCATCAGGCTCATGCCATCGCCGTCGGGCAGCCCCAGGTCGAGCAAAATAAGTTCCGGCACGCAGACGTCAAGCTGATGCAGCGCATCCTCTTTACGGCGAACCCATATGACGTCAAACCCTTGATCTGAGAGGGCGATACGTACGCCATTGCCGAGATCCAGGTCGTCTTCGATAAGTAGAATTTTCACATTGGTAACGGTATCAACCGTGAATGAAGAATTTCTTAAGAAAAAAACGGTAGCAGGAAATCTGTCCGGATGACAGCACCCGCGCGCGCTTCAGTCTTTCTTCATTTTCGGCTCATAAGAACCTTAGGGTCACGCTTCAAAATGGGCGTTCCGGCGTTTAACCGCCTGCATCGTCATCATTTGCATCCATAAGGACTTCCTTAATGAGAAATATCGAACTGCGTCATACGTTCCCTCATTTACTTTCGGGCCGCTGCCTGAAAACCCTCGTGCCGGGCGTCGCTCTGGCGTTACTGGCTACGCCTGTACTGGCGGAAGAACAGCGCCAGGGCAACGTCTTAACCCTGGGGGGCGGCGTGGATGTGGGGCCGCGCTACTCGGGTTCAGAGAAAACCCGCGTCTCAGCGGCTCAGGTAGTGGATTATTCCATGGCAAATGGCTTCTTTATCGGCACCACGCGAGGGATCGGTTATGGTAACAATGTTGGCAACCTGGATTACAGCGCAGCGCTGAGCTATCGAACGGGCCGTAAAGATAAAGACGTGAGCAGCGATTCCATCAGCTCCGGCAGCGACGAGCTGCGGGGGATGGGTGAGATTAAAGGCTCGGCTATCGTGGTACCTGGGCTGGGGTACAAGGTGACCGACTGGCTGAATCTGCAGCTGCAGGCTGAAGTTCCGGTGTCTGAGAGAGACAACGGTGAGGCGGTACATTTCGGCATTTCCAGCCCGTTCTACACCTCACCCAAAAATGAGGTGACGATGGAGGTGACCGGCAGTTGGGGATCCGACAAGTATATGCAGACGTACTATGGGGTCAGCGCCGCCCAGTCGGCCGCATCGGGCTTTGCCCGACATGACGCCGGGGCCGGGATTTATGCCTGGTCGATGAACCTTGACTGGACCCACAAGCTCACCTCGCGCTGGAGCGTGCTTGCCTCTGCGGGCGTGACGCAGCTGACGGGGGATGCGGGCGATAGCCCGATTGTGCATCGTAAAACGTCGCCGACGGGGAGTTTGAAGGTAACGTACAGTTTTTGAGCATGTGATAACGACGTTTATAAGCCGCTCCGGTTAAGATGGCGGGGCGGTACTGCTGGGTGACGGGAAGAGTGATGGACTCTCTCGATCTCATGGTGTGTAACAACCTGCTATCTATGCCAAAATGATTCAACATTAGCGATTAACGAGACTTATTGATATTGACCATTGTATTTATTCCATCACTTGCTTTCATCATGGCATCCGGCACGGCCAACCCCGGTTACGCCGCAGTATCTGAACTACGTTTAACATCAGTCAGAATAATAAAAGAGTTAACGTTTTATTAGATTCGCAACAGTGTCGGCCTCCGTCCGGAGCATTTGAAAACCAGAACCTCACTAAGAAATGTGCCAACATGACGCGAGTAATATCTCTGTCCGGAGAATAATGTGTTCGGAAAACTGTTGTTAAACTACATGCCCGGTTTACAAAATTTGTTGGCCTACGATAAAAGCTGGCTAAAACATGATGTTAAAGCGGGGTTATCCGTTGCGGCCGTAGCGCTACCTGTTGCGATTGCTTACGCTGAGCTGGCGGGGGTGGGGGCAATTGTAGGGCTCTATTCCTGCGTTTTACCGATGATAGCTTACGCACTGTTTGGCTCTTCACGCCAGCTTATTGTGGGCCCAGATGCCACAACCTGCGCGGTGATTGCGGCCGTCGTATTTCCGCTTTCTGCAGGAAACCCCGAACTGCACTGGCAGCTGACGATCATCATGACATTGATGATGGGCGGGTGGTGTTTGCTTGCCAGTAAATTTCGGCTGGGCGCGCTCGCCGATCTGCTGTCTCATCCCATTCTTACCGGTTTACTTAATGGCGTAGCCGTGACGATTATCGTCGGGCAATTAGGCAAGGTGTTGGGGATTAAGCTTGATGAAGCGCAGGTTATTGAAAAAATAATCGCCTTGCCAGGTCGACTTTCAGATAGCCATTTATTAACCGTAGGAATATCCCTTTTTACGTTAATTATTTTAATGGTGATCAAAACGTATCGCAGCCAGTGGCCAGCACCTTTAATCGCCATTGTAATAACAACGGCACTGGTATGGGTGACCTCTGCACAACAGTATGGGATTGCCACGATAGGGGGAGAAGGCTTCCAGCCTGGTTTACCGGTCGTTCACTGGGGGGCGTTCCAGCCGGGGCCGATGCGTGATTTGGTGATCCCGGCGCTGAACCTGGCGTTGGTCAGTTTTGTCAGTCTGATGCTGACCGCCCGCAGTTTTGCCGCGAAAAATGGCTACGAAATTAATGCGGATGCAGAGTTCCGGGCTTTGGGTATTGCGAACATTATGTCGGGGTTATCTCAGGGGTTTGCTATCAGTGGAGCCGATTCCCGGACTGCGGTGAATGATTCGGTTGGGGGGAAAAGCCAGCTGGTTTCCGTGGTCGCCGCCTTGATCATCGGTATCGTCGTAGTATTTTTCACTCAGCCATTACAATTCATTCCGGTATCTGCGTTAGGGATTGTTCTAATGTATGCATCGTGGTCATTGATTGATTTACGTGGGCTATGGAACCTGAGGCGCAGAAATAAACAGGCCTTTCGCCTGGCCTTCTTCACGTTTGGCTGTGTGTTAATTATCGGCGTTATCCAGGGGATCGGCCTTGCGGTGTTGCTTGGCCTGTTGCAGTTCCTTCGTACGGTATTTCGTCCCTCTGAGCACCTGCTGGGCACTGACGAAGAGGGAATGATTCACTCGTTAGGGAATACCACCGATATAAAAATGGTCCCGGGCGTGCTGATGTATCGATTTAACTCACCGTTGACCTATTTTAATGTGGCTTATTTTAAACGTCGGGTATTGAACCTGGTTGATGGGGCAGCCATACAGCCTAAATGGGTGGTCATTGATGCCGTTGCCTGCTTCACCTATTCAGACATCAGTGTCCTGGCAACTATTAATGAGTTAAAGCGCGATCTGAAAGGTCGACAGATTAAATTAATTCTTGCGGGCAGGAAAACGGAGTTAACACGCTGGTTTAAAGACAGTCGGCCAACAATGAATGATGATGACATGATTCTGGCGCCAGACCTCTACCTGGCACTTCGGTTCATTCAAAGCAAAGAGAGTGCGAGTGAGGGGGAATCAGTCGGTGATATATAACCAAATACTGGTGAAAGGCTTGTAGCACATGCTACTGGCAGGCAGGGAACACTCACAATTTCTACCACCGAGCCTCAGCTACTGTTGGCCTGGACAGTGAGATGTTCCTTGCCTGCCTTACTTTCTTCTGCCATCTATCTCAGTAAAACCTGAATCAGCTGAACAAAGATATACACTGCCGCCGCCACTCGTATTGCCTGCCAGCCCCATCTGAGATAGCGCCATTCATAGCGTTCTCTGGCATTAGCCTCTGCTATAGCGGAGTCATAACGCTTTTTTTTCTTTCTCCTGACTACGTCTATTACCCACAGGATGAGAATAAAGATAATGATGGTTTTCTGAAGTATGGGATTATCCACTAAAAATGACTCCGGCTTGCTCGCTGAAAAAGCAGAATAGAGGAACAGTCGTCACGTATCCACCACTAAATGTGGGGGTATGAATGAAATTTACCCTGATTCGATTTTGAGATGACCCTGCCCGTAGCCGGTTTCTCCGCTGTGAATGCGCAATCTCTGGTGCGACGTATCAGGCTGACGGCTATAAGCAAGGAGCGGGCCTTGAGTACCATTCATTTTCGCCAGAACAAAAATAGATAGGGTCGTGCCTACAAATAAATAAACTCATAACTCACAATGTAACTTCCAATATTATTCACACGGGCCGTTACCCACACCCCAGTCATTCCCTGCTTACGGTGGCTGTGCAGATATTCTTTGTTTGTACAAAGCTGAATCCATCTGTTGGTGTTCTGATCTTTTAACCAGAGACCCGCTTCACAATGGCCATGCTTACCTCTCGAAGGCCCCGGAAAGACAACCTCATATTCAGATTCATAGCCAATTATTTTGTCCGGGAAGAGATAGACATAAATATCATAACAATTTAAGCTCAATACAAACCCAAGGCAAAAGCCGCTAAAAAAAGCACTGGCAATATATTCTAATGTTTTGTTAAAAGTGCGCAGGTAAAAAGCGCGCATAACAAAAATTGTTCCAATCAAAACGCCAAGTGAAATATATGTCATCCATTCAGGGACGGATTTTTTTAATATAGTATTATGGGAGATGCCAGATGCCCATGACATATACCAGAGCCATCCACCTAAAACGCTGAATATCACGGCTGTAACAAGTAATTTCTTGCGTTTATCTTCGAAAGAATAATTTTTAGTCATGGTTTTGTTTTGTATGTATCAAACGAAAGTGTTGACCTTACCAGGAAAAGCTATTTTATATTATTAAATTCAATATGCCTCCTGTTTCGAGTTAAATTTTTTAAGCTTCCTCTTTTGACCGTAGCTTGCTCGCTACCCGCGAGCAAGCCACACCCCTTAGCGATACAGCGTCTTTTCCGCAACCGGAATAAGGAGCCCGGATCGCCAGTCCGCGAGCGTCAGCTGCGCAAGCTTACCCAGCGCGGTATAAAACGGATGGTTGGCGTTCTCGACAAACACCGTCAGGAAGCGGGTGCTCCACGGCAGCAGGTGCCACGCCAGAAGCTGAGCGCACTCCGCCTCGCGGCCGTTCTCGGCCAGCCATGCCGCCAGCAGCAGCAAAGTCCCGAAGTGATCTTCCGGTTCATTCTGCTGCATTTCAAATGCGATAGCGTTCTCCCGCATCCACTGGCGCAGCGCGAGGGTCGAGTCGCCGAACAGCACGGATTCTCGGTCCAGCCAGACGGAGCCCCACGGTGGCGCGGGCAGGGCGTAAGGGCCAATAAACAGTCGTTGCCAGGCGTCCGTCAGCGGCTCATCGGCAGACGCGGCAAAGGTGTCGGCTACGGGTCGCAGCGTTTCCGAAGGCAGAGGCCAGTCCTGTACCCATTCGCCTGCGGTGAGAGCCTGCACCAGCGGCGCGGCCTGCTCGCTGTCTGGTGCGAAATAAAACAGCGCACCCAGCACCCGGGCGCTGAACGCGAACGATTCACGATGTGAGACATCTTTCATTACATCTTCCTTGCTCGCGCGGAGGGTGTCCGCGCGACTGAGTTAACCGATAATACAAACCATAGAATAAACCACGGTCACGCCATTCACCCGTTACACCTTCTCGATCTGTACCAGATTGGTGTGCTGCGGGTTGCCTTTGGCCAGCGGTGACGGGCGGTGCGTGGTCAGGGTGTTGATGCATGAGCCGTGGTCGACACGATCGCCACTCATATTGGCGTCGTGCCAGGCCCCCTGGCCCATAGCGCTGACACCGGGCATGATGCGCGGCGTCACTTTCGCTTCAATTCGTACCTCGCCGCGGTCGTTAAAGACGCGCACCGTATCGCCGTTCTTAATGCCGCGTTTTTCGGCATCGACAGGATTAAGCAAGACCTCCTGGCGGCAGGCGGCTTTCAGCACGTCCACGTTACCGTAGCTTGAGTGGGTACGGGCCTTAAAGTGGAAGCCAAACAGCTGAAGCGGGAACCGCGCGCGCTCGGGCGCGTCCCAGCCGTCGAAGGTTGACGCGTAGACGGGCAGCGGGCTGATGGTCTCATCTTTTTCCAGCTCCCAGGTGGCCGCAATCTTCGCCAGCTTGCTGGAGTAAATTTCAATCTTACCCGATGGGGTTTTCAGCGGATTGGCTTCCGGGTTTTCACGGAATTTTTTATAGGCCACAAAATGGCCGTTCGGATCTTTGCGCTTGTAAATGCCCCTTTTTTTCAGCTCGTCATAGGACGGCAGTTTGGGATCTTTTTCGAGCATTTTGGCATACAGATACTGCAGCCACTGTTCCTGCGTCCGTCCTTCGGTGAATTTCTGGTGGATATCCGGCCCGAGGCGTTTCGCCACTTCGCTCATGATCCAGTAGATGGGCTTGCGTTCAAACTTCGGCGCGGTCACGGGCTGAAGGAATATCAGGTAGCCCATGTTGCCCGCATAATCGTTTGGAATGATGTCTTCCTGCTCGACGGTCATCAGGTCCGGCAACACGATATCGGCATACTTCGCTGACGATGTCATGAAGTTATCGATGACCACAATCATTTCGTACTTGCTTTCATCCTGCAGGATATCGTGGGTTTTATTGATATCGGAGTGCTGGTTGATGAGGGTGTTGCCCGCGTAGTTCCAGATGAACTTAATCGGCACGTCCAGCTTATCCTTGCCGCGCACGCCGTCGCGCAGGGCGGTCATCTCCGGCCCACGGGCGATGGCGTCCGTCCAGCTGAAGCAGGAAATTTGCGTTTTGACCGGGTTATCCGGCAGCGGCATACGTTCGATGGTGATGGTGTAGGTGGACTCACGCGCGCCGCTGTTCCCGCCGTTGATCCCGACGTTTCCGGTGAGGATCGGCAGCATCGCGATAGCGCGGGAGGTCAGCTCGCCGTTCGCCTGGCGCTGAGGTCCCCAGCCCTGACAGATATAAGCCGGTTTAGCGGAGCCGATTTCCCGGGCAAGCTTAACGATACGATCGGCGGGAATACCGGTGATGCGGGAGGCCCACTCCGGCGTTTTCGCCGTGTGGTCATCGCCCTGGCCGATAATATACGCTTTGTAGTGACCGTTAGCGGGCGCGCCTTCCGGCAGCGTTTTTTCGTCGTAGCCAACGCAGTATTTGTCGAGGAATGGCTGGTCGACCAGGTTTTCGTCGATTAATACCCAGGCAATACCCGCCACCAGCGCGGCATCGGTTCCCGGACGGATCGGGATCCATTCATCTTCGCGTCCGGCTGCCGTGTCGGTGTAGCGCGGGTCGATAACAATCATGCGCGCGTTGGACCGCTCGCGAGCCTGTTCCAGATAGTACGTAATCCCGCCGCCGCTCATGCGCGTTTCCGCCGGGTTATTGCCGAACATCACTACCAGTTTGGTGTTTTCGATGTCCGAGGTACTGTTGCCGTCGTTGCTGCCGTAGGTGTAGGGCATCGCGCAGGCAATTTGCGCCGTGCTGTAGGTGCCGTAGTGGCTCAGGAAGCCGCCGTAGCAGTTCATCAGGCGCGCCACCAGCGAAGCGTAAGGGGAGGAGCGGGTGATATTGCCGCCGACAATCCCGGAAGAGTAGTTGATATACACCGCTTCGTTGCCGTAGTTGGCCACCACGTCTTTCAGGCTGGCGGCGATCGTGTCGAGCGCTTCATCCCAGGTGATGCGTTCGAACTTGCCTTCGCCGCGTTTGCCCACGCGCTTCATCGGGTAGTTCAGACGATCAGGGTGATTGATGCGGCGACGAATAGAACGTCCGCGCAGGCAGGCGCGCACCTGGTGATCGCCATACACATCCTCGCCGGTGTTATCCGTTTCGACCCAGTACACTTCGTTGTCGCGGACGTGCAGACGCAGCGCGCAGCGGCTGCCGCAGTTGACCGAGCAGGCGCCCCACACCACGGTATCTTCAGGAGGCGGGACGGCGTGCTTTACCGCAGCGGCAGCGCTTTTAAGGCCAAAGGGAAGCGAGATCCCACCAGCGGCAAGCGCCAGAGAACCTATCGCCGTAGATTTCACGAGAGTTCGACGGCTAATTCCGCCGTCGTAATGTTCAGCATCGGACATGGCTCACCCCATCATTATTATTGCGTATTATTTCTCCCGAAATGATATCCGGGCTAATGATGGGGTGAGTGTTACTTATTTGGGGGTAGTAGATCTTAATCCTTATCAAATCAAAGGGAATTGACGCTCAATTACTGAGGTTCAGCTGCCGCACCGCTGCCTGTGCGGGTGTACAGAATTTTAAAGGTGTCGTTAGCGCAGTGGCCTACGACCTGCGTGCCCGGCTGATCGGCCTGGTCGTTCGGCACAATGTTCAGCGTAAAACCTGACTCAGGCACGCCGTTGTTGACGATCTTCTGCTGAATGTCGCTTTTCACGCGCTCGCAGGAATCCGGTGCCGCCAGCGCGGCCGTTGAGGCACTCATTAACAGCAGGGCGGTAATCCAGGGTAACCGTTTCATCTGTAGCTCCTTTTCTCTGTGTAGAGATTAATTTTAGCAGGCTTCGTGTAAACATCTGTATTTGCTAATATGATTGGGAATAATCTCCCTGTACGGAAATGAATGTGAAGAAATATGCAGCGATAACGCTCCTGGCAGCAACACTGGTGGGGTGCGACAACAGCTCCGCGCCGCTGTCGTTTACGCCCGAGATGGCGAGTTTTTCAAACGAATTTGATTTTGATCCGCTGCGCGGCCCGGTCAAAGACTTTACCCAGACGCTGTTCAACGAGAAGGGCGAAGTGTCCAAACGGGTCACCGGCACCGTCTCGACGGAAGGGTGTTTCGATACGCTGGAGCTACACGACCTGGAGGCCAACACCAGCGTGGCGCTGGTGCTGGATGCTAATTACTATCTTGATGCGGAAACCCAGCAGCGTAAAGTGAAGCTGCAGGGCAAATGCCAGCTGGCCGAACTGCCGTCAGCCGGGGTAACGTGGGATACCGACGACAACGGATTTGTGGTGGCGGCGCACGGTAAAGAGATGGAAGTGAAGTATCGCTACGACGCGGATGGTTACCCGCTGGGCAAAACCACCGTATCAGGGGATCAGCATCTGTCCGTCCAGTCGACGCCGTCGAAAGACCTGCGCAAAAGAATGGATTACTCGGCAGTCAGCATGTTGAATGACAAGCCGCTGGGCAACGTGACGCAGAGCTGCGACTACGATCGCCACAATAACCCGGTGAGCTGCGATCTGACCATCACGGACGACAGCGTCAAACCCGCCGTTGAGCACAAGTACACCATCAAGAACACGATTGAATATTACTGAGCGTAAAGTGCATTTTGTGCGTTTCGCCCGGAGGTGCTACGCTTGCACGGGCCTACAATGAAGCACCCTGTAGGCCGGGTAAGCACAGCGCCACCCGGCAAGAAAGACAGCTCAACGGTTTATGACACGGTTTGTCATCGATCTCACTGCGCGGTAGGTTTCAGCAGGCTGGCGCCTGACGGTTTATGTCCGGCCAGGTGCTGATGCTGGAAAATGCACATGCGGATGGTGTTGCGGTATTCACCGTTGATAAAGAACTCGTGAATCAGCTCGCCTTCCACCATAAAGCCCAGCTTGCGATAGATATGGATCGCTTTTTCGTTCTCTTTGTCCACAATCAGGTAAAGCTTGTAGAGATTCAGAACGTTGAATCCGTAATCCATTGCCAGCCTGGCCGCGCGTGACGCAAGGCCTTTTCCCTGATGCTCAGGGGAGATGATGATCTGGAACTCCGCCCGACGGTGAACGTGGTTGATCTCAACCAGCTCTACCAGCCCGGCTTTTTCACCTTCACACTCCACCACAAAACGACGTTCACTCTGATCGTGAATGTGCTTATCGTAGAGATCGGACAGCTCGACAAAGGCCTCATAAGGCTCTTCGAACCAGTAGCGCATCACGCTGGCATTGTTGTCGAGCTGGTGGACAAAGCGCAGGTCTTCACGCTCCAGCGGACGGAGTTTAACGTCGCATGGCGCCGACATTATGGGGCTACCGTGCGGCCAGTGCGGCGATCCAGGCAGCGCAGGGTGTTAGGCTCCCAGTAGGCATTGACGTTTGCACTTTGCTGACACTTATCGCGCGCGTCAAAAGCGACATCTTCTTTGTCCCACTCTTTTTCGGCACGTTTGTTGACCTTCTGGCGAAGGCTACGGGTGTCATTCCATTGTTCTTTGTCCATGGCGGCGTTCTGGCGGCTTTGCGCGCTGTCACCAGACTCGATAATGAGCTTGCTGGTTTCCGCTGTCGCAGAGGCGGCAAAGGCGAACGATGACAGCGCCAGCAGGGCTGTCAGACAAAGGCGTTTGCTTAATGTGGTCATAGCGTTTCCTTTTAAATGGGTGCAGATAATCAAGTTACCCCGTACAGATTCTACACTAAAGCGAAATGACGGCATACCCGCGGAGCAAGTATGGAAAAGTAAAGGGCATCATCAGGTATGATGGTTAAATAAATCCTCACCTGACGTGAAATATGCTTAAAACGACGCTGCTTTTTTTTGCGACTGCGCTGTGTGAAATCATCGGCTGCTTCCTGCCCTGGCTCTGGCTCAAAAAGGGTGGAACCGTATTGCTGCTCATTCCGGCAAGCGTTGCGCTGGCCCTGTTTGTCTGGCTGTTAACGCTGCATCCGGCGGCCAGCGGGCGCGTTTACGCGGCTTACGGCGGCGTCTATGTCTGCACGGCGCTGCTGTGGCTGCGCGTGGTGGACGGCGTCAAGCTCAGCGCATACGACTGGGCCGGGGCGCTGATTGCCCTGTGCGGTATGCTGATTATTGTGGCGGGATGGGGCCGCGCATGAGCCCCCGGTTTTGTGATCGTTAGCTTATTTTACGATCATTATACTTGTATGGTAGTAGTGTAGTTGCGTAAATTTCCGGCATCACAACGAACGATGTAAGGAAAGGAATTATGAAGATTGTCGCGGCTGACGTGTTTGTTACCTGCCCGGGGCGGAACTTTGTCACCCTTAAAATCACCACCGATGAGGGGATTGTCGGCCTCGGTGACGCTACGCTAAACGGACGCGAGCTCTCCGTGGCCTCATACCTGAAGGATCACCTTTGCCCCCAGCTCATTGGCCGCGATGCGCACCGCATCGAAGACATCTGGCAGTTCTTCTACAAAGGTGCTTACTGGCGTCGCGGTCCGGTTACCATGTCGGCCATCTCCGCCGTGGATATGGCGCTGTGGGATATCAAAGCCAAAGCGACCAACATGCCGCTCTACCAGCTGCTGGGTGGCGCCTCACGCGAAGGGGTGATGGTCTACTGTCACACCACCGGCCACACCATTGACGACGTGCTGGAAGATTACGCCCGTCACAAAGAGATGGGCTTTAAGGCGATCCGCGTGCAGTGCGGCGTGCCGGGCATGAAAACCACCTACGGCATGGCCAAAGGGAAGGGGCTGGCCTACGAGCCTGCGACCAAAGGCGACTGGCCGGAAGAGCAGCTCTGGTCCACCGAAAAATACCTCGACTTCACGCCGAAGCTGTTCGACGCGGTGCGTAATAAATTCGGCTTCAATGAGCATCTTCTGCACGACATGCACCACCGCCTGACGCCCATCGAAGCGGCGCGCTTCGGCAAGAGCATTGAAGCATACCGCATGTTCTGGATGGAGGATCCCACCCCTGCGGAAAACCAGGCCTGCTTCCGCCTGATCCGCCAGCACACCGTCACGCCAATTGCGGTAGGCGAAGTGTTTAACAGCATCTGGGACTGCAAGCAGCTCATCGAAGAGCAGCTTATCGACTATATCCGCACCACCATTACCCACGCGGGCGGCATCACCGGGATGCGCCGCATCGCGGACTTCGCGTCGCTCTATCAGGTGCGCACCGGCTCGCACGGTCCGTCGGATCTGTCGCCCGTGTGCCATGCCGCGGCGCTGCATTTCGACCTGTGGGTGCCGAACTTCGGCGTGCAGGAATATATGGGCTACTCCGAACAGATGCTGGAGGTCTTCCCGCACAGCTGGCGCTTTGATAACGGCTATATGCATCCGGGAGACAAGCCGGGTCTGGGCATCGAGTTTGATGAAAAGCTGGCGGCGAAATACCCGTACGATCCGGCCTATCTGCCGGTGGCCCGTCTTGAAGACGGCACGCTGTGGAACTGGTAAGCGAGGAGCAAACGATGAAAAGCATAGTGATTCAACAGCCGAACGAACTGGTAATTGAAGAGCGTCAACTCCCGGTACCTGGCGCAGGTGACGTCCGCGTCAGTATCAAGCTGGCCGGGATCTGCGGGTCGGATAGCCACATCTACCGCGGCCATAACCCGTTTGCGAAGTATCCGCGCGTCATCGGCCATGAGTTTTTTGGCGTGATTGACGCCGTGGGCGAGGGCGTTGACAGCGCGCGCCTGGGCCAGCGCGTTTCGGTCGATCCGGTAATCAGCTGCGGGCACTGCTACCCGTGCTCCGTGGGAAAACCGAACGTCTGCACCTCGCTGGTGGTGCTGGGCGTTCACCGTGACGGCGGCTTTAGCGAATATGCGGTCGTGCCCGCACAAAACGCCTGGCCCATTCCGGATGACATTCCTGATAAGCACGCCGTCATGGTTGAGCCCTTCACCATCGCCGCCAACGTAACGGGGCAGGCGAAACCGACTGAACAGGACGTCGCGCTGATATATGGCGCCGGGCCGATGGGGCTGGTTACGGTTCAGGCCCTGAAAGGCGTCTATCAGGTGAAGCAGGTTATCGTGGTTGATCGCATAGACGAGCGTCTGGCGATGGCCCGGCGCAGCGGCGCGGATTGGGTCTTTAATAACGGTGAGCAGTCGCTGCAGGCCGCGCTGGAGGAAAAAGGCATCAAACCGACGTTAATCATTGATGCCGCCTGCCATGCCTCCATTTTGCAGGAAGCGATAACCCTGGCCTCACCGGCGGCGCGCATCGTGCTAATGGGGTTCTCCAGCGAGCCGAGCCAGATTGTTCAGCAGGGCATCACCGGCAAAGAGCTGGCGATCTTCTCCTCGCGCCTGAACGCCAACAAATTCCCGGTCGTTATCGACTGGCTGAAGAGGGGGCTGATCGACCCGGAAAAACTGGTCACCCATACCTTTGACTATCGCCACGTTAAAGACGCCATTGAACTGTTTGAGAAAGACCAGCGGCAGTGCTGCAAAGTTTTGCTCACGTTCGGCCAATAATCATTTACGCGGTTAAGTGCCTGCGCAGACAGGCGCTATGTGGTACGCATCTTACCTTTCAGAGATAGCCATTATGACGCAAGTACAACCTCAAAGAACCACATCCGATTTGGTGAAAGCCGCCGTTTCCGGCTGGCTGGGCACCGCCCTGGAGTTTATGGACTTCCAGCTTTACTCGCTGGGTGCCGCTCTGGTCTTCCATGAGATCTTCTTCCCGGAACAGTCCGCCGCGATGGCGCTGATCCTCGCGATGGGCACCTACGGCGCAGGCTATATTGCGCGCATCGTCGGCGCCTTTATCTTCGGCAGAATGGGCGACAGCATTGGTCGTAAGAAGGTGCTGTTCATTACCATCACCATGATGGGGATCTGTACCACGCTGATTGGCGTCCTGCCGACCTACGCGCAGATCGGGATTTTTGCCCCCGTGCTGCTGGTGACGCTGCGCATTATTCAGGGCCTCGGTGCCGGGGCCGAGATCTCCGGGGCCGGGACCATGCTGGCGGAGTACGCGCCGAAAGGTAAACGCGGCATCATCTCCTCGCTGGTGGCGATGGGGACTAACTGCGGGACGCTGAGCGCAACGGCGATCTGGGCCATCATGTTCTTTGCCCTCGATCGTGAACAGCTGCTCGCCTGGGGCTGGCGCGTGCCTTTCCTCGCCAGCGTCGTGGTGATGATCTTCGCCATCTGGCTACGTATGAACCTCAAGGAGAGCCCGGTCTTTGAGAAAGTGAACGATGTGCAAGCTGCGCAGCCGGACACCTCACTGGGTTCCATGGTGAAAAGCAAATCCTTCTGGCTGGCGACCGGCCTGCGTTTCGGCCAGGCGGGGAACTCAGGTTTGATCCAGACCTTCCTCGCGGGCTATCTGGTCCAGACGCTGCTGTTCGATAAGGCCATCCCGACCGATGCGCTGATGATCAGCTCCATTCTCGGGTTTATCTCCATTCCGCTGCTGGGCTGGCTTTCCGATAAAGTGGGGCGCCGTCTGCCGTACATTATCCTCAATATCTCCGCCATTATTCTGGCCTATCCGATGCTGTCGATCATCGTCGATAAGAGCTATGCGCCGGGGACGATCATGCTCTGCATCATCGTTATCCATAACTTCGCCGTGCTGGGGCTGTTTGCGCTGGAAAATATCACCATGGCGGAGATGTTTGGCTCGCGAAATCGCTTTACCCGTATGGCGATCTCCAAAGAGGCGGGCGGTCTCGTAGCGGTGGGCTTTGGTCCGGTACTGGCAGGGATTTTCTGCAATATGACCGGCTCCTGGTGGCCGATTGTCGCCATGCTGGTGGCCTATTCCGTGATTGGACTGATCTCGGCGATCCTGATGCCGGAAGTGCGCGACCGTGATTTAAGCGCGGTGCAAGACGCAGCCGAGTCTGCGCCGAGAGAGACGGTCGGTTACGGTGCCGTCTCCTCGCGACGCTGATGGTTTATAGTTTACGTTACCTGTCACACAACTTTGATTTTGTGTCACACCACATGAACAAAAGTTAATATAAATCAAAAACTCAAACGGCAGTATCAGTATGGTTGATGGCAGTTCGCTTTTTTACTCCAGCTGCCATTCTAGTTGGTGTAGTCAGCAGGCGCTGCCGCTTCAGCATGGGCGGCAGCGAACCACAGCTTTCTAATTAACGAGTTTTAATCATGGAAAATACCTTATTACAGGCCAACGCGACGCTGCCACAGTACGATCGCGACAGCCTTAAAGCACGCATCGTTCATTTAGGGTTTGGCGCATTTCACCGTGCGCATCAGGCAGTGTACGCCGACATCCTCGCCGCGGAACACGGTAGCGACTGGGGATACTGTGAGGTTAACCTGATTGGCGGCGAACAGCAGATTGCCGATCTGAACGCGCAGGATAACCTCTATACCGTGGCGGAAATGTCTGCCGATGCGTGGACCTCCCGCGTGGTTGGCGTGGTAAAAAAGGCGCTGCATGCGCAGGTTGACGGGCTGGAGACCGTCCTGGCCGCGATGTGCGAACCGCAGGTGGCGATTGTCTCGCTGACCATCACCGAGAAAGGGTACTGCCATTCCCCGGCGACCGGGCAACTGATGCTCGATCACCCTTTTATCGTCGCAGACCTGCAAAACCCGCACCAGCCGAAATCTGCGCCGGGTGTGGTCGTGGAAGCGCTGGCGCGGCGTAAGGCTGCGGGTCTGCCTGCGTTTAGCGTGATGTCCTGCGATAACATGCCGGAGAACGGTCACGTGATGCGGAATGTCACCTGCGCGTACGCCCGTGCGGTAGACGGTGAACTGGCGGACTGGATCGAATCCCACGTTACTTTCCCGTCAACGATGGTGGATCGCATCGTGCCTGCGGTTACCCCCGACACGCTGGATAAAATTGAACAGCTTACCGGCGTGCGCGATCCGGCGGCGGTGGCCTGTGAACCGTTCCGTCAGTGGGTGATCGAAGATAACTTTGTGGCCGGCCGTCCAGCGTGGAAAAAAGCCGGAGCCGAGCTGGTGTCAGATGTTATCCCGTTTGAAGAGATGAAGCTGCGCATGCTTAACGGCAGCCACTCATTCCTGGCGTACCTGGGCTATCTGGCGGGCTATCAGCATATTAACGACTGTATGGAAGATGAAAACTACCGCGTCGCCGCGCACGCGTTGATGCTTAACGAGCAGGCGCCTACGCTGAAGGTCAAAGGCGTCGATTTAGGACGCTATGCCGATCTCCTGATTGCCCGCTACAGCAACCCGGCCCTGCGCCATCGGACCTGGCAAATTGCGATGGACGGCAGCCAGAAGCTTCCGCAGCGCATGCTGGATTCCGTGCGCTGGCACCTGGTGCATCAGAAGCCTTTCCCGCTGCTGGCGCTGGGCGTGGCAGGGTGGATGCGCTATGTCGGCGGCGTGGACGAGCAGGGTAACGCGATTGACGTGAGCGATCCGCAGCTGGCAGTGATTCAGGCGGCGGTTAAAGGCAGTGCGGAAGGGGAAAGCCGGGTCAGGGCGCTGCTCGGCATCGAGGCCATCTTCGGCAAGGAGCTACCGCGTGAAGCCGTCTTTGTTGATGCGGTGATGAAGGCATACCAGACGCTGCTGCAAAAGGGCGCGAAAGCGACCGTGGCGCAGTACGTGTCTCAACGGTAATTCAGTACATGCCGCCGTTCGCGGCGGCATGTCTGCGCACCGTTTAGTGCATACCCAGGCGAATCAGCTCAATCGGTTCGAACTTACCTTCGCATCCTTCCACTTCAACCGTTTTGCTGCGGCGCACCTGCGCGGCATCCAGCCCGTCGCTGTGGATCGCTTTAATCACGCCAGTTTTGCCTGTGCCGCTAATCATGACGCGGCTGCCGGTGGTGATTGCATTGCGGTTACGGTCGTATGTCATCATGGTATTTTCTCCTCTCTAACCTGTTCGTTACGGCGTTATTTCAGGGTTGCCGTTCACGGGGCATATAAATACGCCTGTCTGCATCAGATGTTTTTGTTTTTGATCAAACTCACACTTTTTTCTTTATTGCGTCGGGCGCTGACGGTTCACGACAGCAATTGACAAAGCAGACCGTTATTTTCATTAACTGATAGTTTCAGCAGGGAAGCGTTGAGGGTTGGTTTATATTCCCGATGCCATTCTGGATACAGGAAATAACCCTTTCATCGGAATAAGGAGCCAGGCTTATGTATAAGAAGATTTTGATGCCTGTTGATGTATTTGAAATGGATTTGAGTGACAAAGCGGTTCGCCACGCGGCTAACCTCGCGAAGGCCGAGGGCGCGACGATTACCCTGGTCAATATTCTGCCGACCAGCAGCCGATCCCTGCTGCGCGGTTTTAACGCCGATATTAAAAAGTTCGAAGAATATATGACTGAGGAATCCGGGAAGAAAATGAACGCCTTAAAAAGGCTGTTCGACATCTCGCCGGAGAAAATTGACAGCCTGGTTCGCTTTGGCAACGTCCGCGATGAAATTATCAGGCTGAGCAAAGAGGGGGAATATGACGCGATCGTCATCGGGTCGAAAAACCCGGGTATCACCACCCATCTGCTGGGATCAAATGCGGAATCTATCCTGCGCTACGCAACCATTCCGGTGTTAGTCGTTCGCTAAACCCATCGCCGCGTCCGAAAGGGGGCGGCGTAATATTACTCTTCGCTAAACCACTCGCTATTTTCCTGACGAATCAGCTGCACGGATTCGCTAATTTCCTGCAGATGCAGCGTCATCGCCTTTTCCACGCCGTCCGGGTCGCGTTTTTCCAGCGCGCTGAAAATATCATGATGCTGTCGGAGCAGCATTTCCGGCGGAGAGACGTGATCGAGACTCATATAACGCACGCGGTCGATGGTGGCCTTGATGTTTTCGATGGTGTCCCAGGCCAGCTGGCAATCTGCAATCTGCGCCAGTTTCTGGTGGAATTCATCATCAAGCTGGAAGAAATCATTCAGCTGCTTACGGTCAATCGCAATCCGCTGCTGATGCAGGTTTTGCTCCAGCAGGTAACACTGCTTGTCGTTGATAAGCGTTGCGGCACGGCGCGCCACCGCGCATTCAATGGCCTGGCGAACAAAACAGCCGTTGCGCACCTGAGAGAGTGAAATTTTGTTCACGTAGCTGCCGCGCTGCGGGCGGATCTGAATCAGACCGTTTTCCGCAAGCTTAATAAACGCTTCACGCACCGGCTGACGGGAAACGTCAAAACGCACGGACACCTCTTTTTCAGAAAGCGGCGTTCCCGGTGGGATCAGGCAATGGACAATATCACGTCGCAAAATGCGATAGATTTGCTGGTTTACGGGCTGGGTGGGATTGAGTTGCGATTCAGCGGCCATGAGTTGTCATTTCTCAGAGAGTTAGCCTGAACATACTACCATTCTTTTATAACCCGAAACAGACCCGGCCCGCAGGCCGGGAAGGGCAGCGTTAGCTACGATGGACGCTAAGCCCGGCAAAACTCTGGCTGACCGGCATCATTTCTACGGTATTGATGTTGACGTGTTTTGGCAGCGTCGCCACCCACCAGACCGTTTCGGTGACATCTTCCGGCGTCAGGGCGTTAGCGTTTTCATAGGTTTTGTCTGCTTTCGCGTCATCGCCTTTAAAACGCACGTTGGAAAACTCGGTGCCACCTACCAGGCCCGGCTCGATGTCGGTGACGCGAATGGCGGTGCCGTGCAGATCGGTACGCAGGTTAAGGCTGAACTGGCGCACAAACGCTTTCGTCGCCCCGTATACGTTGCCGCCTGCATAGGGCCAGCTTCCGGCGGTGGAGCCGATATTGATAATGTGGCCGCGATTGCGCTCAACCATGCCCGGCAGCACCGCGCGGGTCATATAGACCAGCCCTTTGTTGTTGGTGTCGATCATGTTTTCCCAGTCTTCCACGCTGGCTTTGTGTGCCGGCTCCATGCCCAGCGCCAGACCGGCATTGTTGACCAGCACGTCGATGGCGCGCCACTCGGCGGGCAGGTTGGCAATCATCTCTTCAATCGCCGCGCGGTTACGCACGTCCAGCTGCGCGGTCAGGATGCTGTCGCCTAATTCGTCCTTCAGCTCCTGCAGACGTTCCTGACGGCGGCCCGTTGCAATAACCTTGTGCCCGTTGGCGACGAAGCGACGCGTGATGCTTTCACCAAAACCTGCCGTTGCCCCGGTAACTAAAATAATCATCTCACTGTTCCTCAACGCTTTTTGTGTTTTACTAACATAGCACGGCCGCAGAGGGTGCGTTAAGGCAACATTTGTATGAGAGCGTTGCAGGGGATGGCGGCCTGGCCTACTCTGGGAGGATACCCGTACTCAGGAGTGAAAGATGACGGCCACGAATCCCTTTTTTGACATCAGCCTGCTGCCTTACCAGGCCCCCCATTTTGATCAGATCGACGACAGCCACTATCGTCCGGCCTTCGATGAAGCCCTTCGTCAGAAGCGTGCGGACATTGACGCGATTGTCTCTCAGGCCGCTGCGCCTGATTTCACGAACACCGTGCTGGCGCTGGAGAAGAGCGGCGCCATGCTCTCGCGTGTCAGCAGCGTGTTCTTCGCCATGACTTCCGCGCACACCAATCCGTATTTACAGGAGCTGGAAGAACAGTTCTCCACCGAGCTTGCCGCGCTGGCAAACGATATCTGGCTGAATGACGCGCTGTTCGCCCGCGTGGAGAGCGTCTGGCAGGACCGTGCCGCGCTGGACGCCGAATGCCGTCGTCTGGTCGAGGAGCTGTATCAGCGGTTTATTCTGGCCGGCGCGCGTCTGAATGAGACAGAAAAGGCCGAGCTGAAGGCGCTGAATACCGAGGCGGCCTCCCTGACCAGCCAGTTTAACCAGCGTCTGCTGGCTGCCGATAAGACCGGTGGGCTGGTGGTGGATTATGCGCACCAGCTTGACGGGCTCAGCGCAACGGAGATCGCTGACGCGGCGCAGGCTGCCGCGGAGCGAGGGCTAAACGATCGCTGGCTGATCCCGCTTTTGAACACCACCCAGCAGCCCGCGCTTTCCGCGCTGCGCAATCGTCAGACCCGCGAAAACCTCTTCAACGCAGGCTGGACGCGTACCCAGAAAGGGGACGAAAACGACACCCGCGCGCTGATTCTTCGTCTGACGGCGCTGCGCGCGCGGCAGGCCCGTCTGCTGGGCTTTGAGGATTACGCTAGCTGGAGCATCGCTGACCAGATGGCGAAAACCCCGGCCGCCGCGCTGGAATTTATGCGCGGCATTGTGCCTGCCGCCCGCGCCCGCGCGGAACGCGAGCAGGCCGATATTCAGAAAGTCATCGACGACGAGCAGGGCGGTTTCACCGTGGAGGCCTGGGACTGGGCCTTTTATGCGGAGCGCGTGCGCCAGGCAAAATATGCCCTCGATGAGTCGCAGATCAGGCCCTACTTTGCGCTCAATACCGTGCTGCAGGATGGCGTATTCTGGGCTGCCAGCCAGCTGTTTGGCATTCGCTTCGTCGAACGCTTCGATATCCCGGTGTATCACCCGGACGTCCGCGTATGGGAAATTTTCGACCACACCGGCGAAGGCATGGCGCTGTTTTACGGTGACTTCTTTGCCCGTGATTCCAAACAGGGCGGGGCATGGATGGGGAATTTCGTCGAGCAATCCTTCGAGTTTGCTGCCCGTCCGGTGATCTACAACGTCTGTAACTACCAGAAACCGGCGAATGGCGTTATCGCGCTTCTCTCCTGGGATGACGTAATAACCCTGTTCCACGAGTTTGGCCATACGCTGCACGGTCTCTTTGCCAGCCAGCGTTTCGCAACCCTTTCCGGCACCAATACGCCGCGTGATTTTGTTGAGTTCCCGTCGCAAATCAACGAGCACTGGGCCAGCCATCCTCAGGTGTTTACCCACTATGCGCGCCATTACGAAACCGGCGAACCGATGCCGGACGCGCTGCGGGAAAGCATGCTCAACGCGACCCATTTCAATAAGGGTTATGACATGACCGAACTGCTGGGTGCCGCGCTGCTGGACATGAACTGGCACGGCATCAGCGAGGCCGTTTCGGACGTGGAGGATTTTGAAGCGGCAGCGTTGAAGAAAGAGGGGCTGGATCTGCCCGCCGTTCCGCCGCGCTACCGCAGCAGCTATTTTGCCCATATTTTTGGCGGCGGCTACGCGGCGGGGTATTACGCCTACCTGTGGACGCAGATGCTCGCTGACGATGGCTATCAGTGGTTTGTCGAGCAGGGCGGGTTGACTCGCGAAAATGGACAGACATTCCGCGAGGCCATTTTGTCCCGCGGGAACAGTACTGATTTAGCTGAACTTTACCGGAACTGGCGCGGGCACGATCCGAAGATTGAGCCGATGCTGGATAACCGCGGATTGAGCGAATAGAGTCAATGTCGTATGAAAAAAGAACCGGGCTTTACGCCCGGTTTTTTATACGCCTGTAACCGTTACAGCATAAAAACTAAGATTATGTTCTTTATAAATAAAACCGGCGAGGTTAAAGGTCACTCCCTCCGGGAGATGTATTTAACCGAATTCAGGCTGTAAGAGAGCTAATAATTTGATCTGGATTGTAAAAATCAAATGTTCTTTAAGCTTAAGGGTTTTAACTATAAATTTTTATTATTCTTTGCCGATAAATAAAGGTGGCATAAAAATTGACGTATTAGCAGTATAAGAAGGCGAATGATGACCCTACCTCTGAATAATCCCGGTTTTACGGATGCCGAGCCTTCTAAGGGGCTGATAAATAAAACCTTTACCTATATAGTGACATTGTTGATAAGTATTTTCATTGCGGCAATAATTTCCCTGCTATTAATAAAAAATAATGTTAATAAAATCAGCGATAAGCACGATGAATTTTTGTTAAGGAAAGCCCTGGATTCCCGCCAGGAAAGCATGCGAAGTCACTTGAAAGATAATGCTGAATGGGGAGATGCCTACAAACATCTTCATTTGAACACTGACGTTCACTGGGCATGGGATAAGCAGAACCTGGGTAAGTCCCTGTATGACAACTTTGGCTACGAAGGGGTGTTTATTCTCTCCCCGGAAGGAACCACGCGATACAGCGTGCTTGACGGGAAACTGAAGCTTCAGGATCTCGGGCGCTGGTTAGATAAATCAACCAAGGAGCGATTACTCCGTGAGGTGAGCGTTAACAATGGATTGCCGGTTTCTATACTCACGCTTATCGATTCCGTTCCAGCCATTGTTTCTGCTGAATGGATAACAACGGGCGATGACGCGAGCGTGCAACCCTTGCCGGGGAAACCGTCGGTAATGGTGTTTGTAGACAAGTTAACGGCTAAAAAACTCCTCGCGATTGGGCAGGATGCCGGTATTAAAAGTGTTCGTACTTCGCCTAATGCAGTCACTTCTCAAATAAACAATCAAACAGAATTTACCTTAAGCACCCAGAATGGTGATGTGCAAATTATCTGGGACGGTGAAAATCCCGGCCAGGCATTGATTATTTATTTTTTACCATTACTCATTCTTTCAGTTATTCTGACGGTATCGATGACGGTTATTCTCATGCGCCATATTATGCAGAAGGCGAGAATGCTTGACGAAAATACCTTTCTCCTCGAGCAGGCGCGGTTGAATCTTATCACCAGTGAAAAACGATTCCGGGACGTCAGTGAAACAACCAGCGACTGGTTCTGGGAAACAGATTTATCGTTAAAGATAACCTGGCTTTCAGGTCGTTTTTCTACAGTAACGGGATATGAAAATAGCAAATGGATAGGCCGCAGGCTGGATGAGCTCTTTCCTTCTACAACCGGATTATTACAAGACTGTGTGAGGTTCAGGGAATTAACTGAACGCTTTGAATTTAAGAGCTGTCCTTATATTCATGCGCAACAATCTACGGCCTATTGCACGCTTCTGGCAAAGCTTTCTGCTCAGCCTGATGGAACGGTGGTCTTGCGAGGCGCGGCAACCGACGTTTCTCTGGAAGTTGAAGCAACTAAACGGGTGGAGTTTCTGTCACGTCATGATGAATTAACCGGTCTGCCGAACCGCTATCATATTAAGGAATTTCTGGCAGGCCAGTTGGCTAAAGAAGACCTTAACCATTATCCCTTTGCCATGATTTGCCTCGATTTAGACAAGTTTAAACCCGTCAATGATATTTTTGGGCACTCCACGGGGGATGCGCTGCTTGGCGAGGTCGCTCTACGTCTTAAAAATTGCGTTCGTCGAGGTGATTTTGTCGCACGGCAGGGAGGGGATGAATTTATGCTTCTTCTCGGCAATACCAGCCAAAAAGACCAGATTGATGAGGTGTGTCACCGCATCGTACAGGAACTAAACCGTCCTTTCTCCATTGAGGGTAATGATGTCGCAATAGGCGTAAGCATGGGGATTGCGCTGGCTCCCCTGGATAGCAGCAGCGCAAACGATCTTTTACGCTATGCCGATATTGCGCTTTACCAGGCTAAGCAATCCGGCAGAAACAGATGGGTCTATTATCGCCCGGACATGTCGGAAAAGTTAACTGAACGGAGAAAACTGGAACTCGAACTGAAAACCGCGATTCGCGAAGAGCAACTCTATCTGGTGTACCAGCCGCGTTATAACCTCCGATATTCTAAGATAGAGGCCGTCGAAGCGCTGGTACGTTGGCAGCACCCGCACCGGGGGACGATGATGCCCGATCAGTTCATTCCGCTGGCTGAAGAAACAGGTCTGATTATTAACCTCAGCAACTGGGTCATACGCAAAGCGTGTGCGGAGACGAAAGATAAATTACCGGGACTATCGGTATCCGTAAATATTTCCGCTATCGAATTCCAGGCAAGCGATCTTGCTGAAAGGATAAAAGAGATCCTGCACGAAACAGGGCTAGAACCTGACCGACTGGAAATAGAAGTGACGGAAAATGTCACGCTTTCCGATCCTGAAAAGACCTTGCATACCATGAAGGCTCTCAAAAAAATGGGCGTCCGTATTTTGATTGACGATTTCGGTACCGGCTATGCCTCTCTGAGCTATCTCCGGAAGTTTCAGTTTGATGGACTCAAGCTCGACAAGAGTTTTATTTTTACCCTGGCCGATTCGCCGCAGAACCAATCAGTCGTAGAAAAAATTATCGATCTGGGTAAGGCCTATTCGATGGCGGTCACTGCAGAAGGGGTGGAGACCACCGAACAGCTCTCTTTTCTTAAAAAAAATAGATGTGATGAAGTTCAGGGCTACTTGCTTGGAAAACCGGCTTCCATTACGGAATTAAATTTAAACGCAAACAGAATAGATCTTTAAAGTGTGCTTCCATCAGCTTCACACGCTTTACGCCGGGAAGCGAAAATGAAAAACCGGGCTTCTCGCCCGGTTTTTTGTCATCTGCTATCTGACCGTATACTGAGACGCAAGCGCGTTCTATCTAACGACCAGCACAGGGCATTTCGCATGCCGCACCACTGCCGCAGCGTTCGAACCCAACAGATAGGTCGAGATGTCCGGCTTATGAGAGGCAATGATGATCAGGTCGGCGCCGATCGTGTCAGCGAGCTTAAGGATCTGATCCTTCGGAGACCCCGTCACGGCGTGGGTCTGTATCTTGTCTGCAGGGATTTTGAATTGCTTAACAATCTCATCCAGTTTCGCTAAAGCAGCGTGCTGGAATTCTTTTATCTTCGGCATTTCTGCGGGGTAGGCCAAACCTAACGATGAATAATAGGGAAGCGAAGGAATAACGGTAAGAAAGTGAACCTTGGCCGTGTTAAGTGCGGTGTGTGCCTGAACGAACGGGATAACCATGTGCGTCAGGCTATCCTCGGAAATGTCAATGGGAACCAAAATTGAGTTGTACATGTGTCCCTCCTGAGTGTTTTTCACACAACTCAAGGTAGATCGTTAATTTCAGCAAAACAGAGAGCAGGGTGTCATAACGGGTACAAATTTCTATTCTGTGGTATTCGTACAATCGACCTTGCCTGTCATTGCGTCGTGACTATGTCCATTCTCGCGTCCTGGGCGAGCTGGCGTACAGCCTTAATCGGCGCATGTCCCATTTTATGGGCAGCGAGCAGCTTAGCTTTACGACGGAATGATGAAACGTCTGGCTAAAACCAGCCCCTCTTTATGAAATGCGCCGCATTAGCGGAGCAGCTATTCGCCCATATTTGGGGCGGGAGCTGCGCGGCAGGGACTGACTCCTGTCTGTGGACGAAGATGCTAGGGATGATGGTTGGCTGGGGTTTGTCGAACGGGGCGGCTTTGTATTACACCTGGCGCGGGCACGTTCCGAAGTTTGAACCGATGCTGGAGAATTGCGGATTCAGTACATAAAGTCACCGTAGCAAATAACACAACCGGGCCCAGAGCCCGGTTTTCGCAACGGCTATTCGAATTCAGAATGAATAAATTGCCTGACCTGAAGTATCGAATTCAGGTTAAGTTTTTGCCCAATATTATTGGTGTAGGTATAGACAGTTTTGGGGGACAGGTAAATTTTTCTTGCAGCAGCCACCGTGTCATCAGTATCCAGAAGGGCGAAAAGTGTCTTTTTCTCTTGTTCTGAAAGCATGCTCAGACTTCTGCAGCGCGCGATGTGGTTCAACGCATATTCTGATGAATACGTCCGACCGCCCGTAAGCTGCTTTCGAAACTCCATAAAGCATGATTTCCTGTAGATTGTCACAAGCGGTTCGAGAACTCTTGAACTGACATCCTTGCCACCGATGAAGATCATTTCATGCTTTTCAGTGAGTTTCTTTCTTTTCAGTAGGTTGAAAATGGCGCCCAGGCTTCTGAATGATTCAATATCTACGACGCAAACCTTTCTGCCGGGGGACGCTTGCTGAAGGATGACAGACAGCGCTTTATTCAAAAAAACATCTTTCGTCAAAATCATGTGAGGCATAAACATAACCAGAACATTTCAGAACACAGTGAAAAGGGGCCCTAAGGCCCCTGTGGAACATCAGAACCCGATACGGATACCTGCCACACCCTGGATCGGTGTTTCGATTTGGCTGCCCTGACGATAATTAGCCTCACCGTACAAGGTTACGTCTTTACCAACGTTGACCGATGCACCCAGACCGTATTTACCTGATGTGCCTTTGACGTTGTTATCAAAGCGATTGCGCTCATTGATCGTGACTTCGTTTGAGTTAGCAAACTCCTGCACCACCGCAGCTGACAGATAAGGTTTCAATTCAGTCGAACCCAGACTGAACTTACCGGAAAGCTTCGCACCGGATTCACCCGTAACAGAACGTGGAGTGCCCGTGTTGCCTTTCATGCCGTTGCTGAGTTTCACCTCCTCACTGGTCATCTGAACAAAGGCCAGGCGCGCATAAGGCGTGATGCTTACATCGTTTTTGAGATCGAACTGATAACCACCTTCAACGGCTGTGCTGAGCGCATACTGCTTCCAGTCACCGCCGGTTCTCCCCCCGTTGGTCATAACCGCTCTCAGTTTGTTGTTGAGACGGTTACCTTTCACCACGCCGTCAGCGTAGAATCCACTTGCGTCGTACCAGGTGGCATACAGGCCGAGGCCGTAGCTGTCGATTTTGCTTGTGCCGCCGCGGGCATGCTTCACTTTGTTATCGCTAAAGGACATGAATGTGCCAGTGACGAGGCTGCCTCGGTCAAAGTCAGTACGGGTATCAGCACCGATCTCAAGTCCGTTCTGGCTCAGCTTATAGGCTGCGCCATTGCTTGTATCAATGTCACTTTTACTGCCGAGGTAGTGTCCCCATACGTTGCTTTCTGGTCCGGTTTTATCCAGACTCGCGCGATACGTGCGCAGGCCATCCAGCTCGGAATGGACGACGTTCAGACCGGCATTGGACATGGCCAGAATGGCATCGGTTGCAGGCGTGGTCATTGGCTTCTTCCCGCCGTTCCCGTTACCGCCTGCATTGCCGTTATCACCGCCGCCAGGGTTCTCACCGCCTGGGTTCTCACCGCCCGGGGGCGCACCCCCCGGAGGCGCACCGCCAGGGGGCGCGCCACCCGGAGGCATGGCACCGAGATACCAGACGTTACCCCCGGTGAGGCCGTCCTTATCCTGCTGGCTGTACAGGGTGTACATGTACGTGCCGCCATCCACGAATCGGGTGCTACGGCCGGACGCCGTGACCATTTCAAAGTCAATGTCACCGCCCTTCTCATGAATCAGATTCAGCGTCAGGTCATCGTGGTTCGATATTTCCTTACCGGAATCATTAACGGCAAGACCGAACTGGCCTGAGCCCTGTTCTATAGTGACGAAGTTGCCGGCTTTATCAGCCAGCGAGGTGTTCAGGAGGAAGTTCCCGGTTCCGTTCAGCTCCGTAATCGTCAGCTTCGCGAACTCACCGTCGCTGTTGCGCAGGAAGTTGACATTTCCGCCGTCCATAGTGAGCATCCCGACCTGAACTGTGTTCTGGCCGGATGTGGCAGCGGAAAGGTCATTGACAGAGAGGGTGCCCCCGGAGATGTTGACGTTCGTTGCGATAGCGCCAGCGTCCATCAGCAGTTCACCACCGGTGCTCAATTTGGTTTCGCCGTTGGCCACTGCGCCGGTCATCAGCCAGGACTTGCCGCCGTTGATAGTGGTGTCTGTGGTAGTGCCGCCACCGGAAACATACTGATTTCCACCGTTATTGATGGTAGTTGAGGTTGCCGAACCGCCACTGGATATATGTTGTTTGCCGCCTTTGAAGATGGTAGTAGAAGTAGCTGAGCCTCCATTGAAAATGAGCTGTTCACCACCGCTATAAATGTCAGTAGAGGTGGCCGAGCCTGAATAGGATATTTGCTGAGAACCACCGCTATTGACGGTTGTCGAGGTGACAGTCCCTTCTCTGGAGACACGTTGACTGCCACTGCTAATGATGGTGGAGATGGCAGAGCCAGAGTTCTCAACGTACTGAACACCACCGTTGATGGTTGTGGAGGTTGCCGTACCTCCCAGGGAGATAATCTGAGTGCTATCGTTTATGATGGTATCCGTTGCTGTACCACCATTTATGACAAGCTGAGCGGCGTCATTGAGGGTTGTCGAGGTAACAGAGCCACCATCAACGGTCTGACCGCCAAGGCCTCCAGCGTAAAAGGTCGTGGCAGTGGCCGAACCGCCACTGGAGACAACCTGACTGCCGCTGATGATGGTCGTAGAAATGGCCGCACCGCCACTGGAAATGTGCTGATAACCACCTTCATTGACAATTGTCGAGGTTGCCGTGCCACCACTGTAAACATGCTGATAACCAAAGTCATTGATGGTGGTAGATGTAGCCGAGCCACCATTGAATATGACCTGTTCTCCCCGGCTGTAGATAGTCGTGGAGGTGGCCTCACCGCCACTGGAGACTACTTGAGAACCACCGCTGTTGATGATTATTGAGGTAGCCGAGCCACCGTCGAAAATGAACTGTTCACCACCGATGTTAATAGTGGTGTCAGTGGCCGATCCACCACTGGAGATGGACTGTCTGCCAAAGTTGCCGATGGTAGTTCCGGTTGCCAATCCGCCATTGGAGACAAACTGCTCCCCAAAGTTGTGGATAGTGGTGCCAGTGGCCAAACCGCCGCTGTAGACGTACTGCTTACCATTGTCGATAGTAGATTCTGTAGCCATACCTCTACTGTAGACTTTCTGCATGCCACCACTGTTTATGATAGTAGAGGTGGTCGAGCCACTTATTGTCTGCAGACCACCACTGTTTATGATTGTAGAAGTTGCTGAGCCCCCAATGTCTACGCGCTGTTGGCCACTGTGAATGGTCGTGGATGTGACAGAGCCGCCAACTTCCTGATAGCCACCTATGTAGATAGTAGTAGAGGTGGCAGAACCACCACTGCGTACGAACTGCGAGCCGCCGCGGAGTGTAGTGTGGATGGCTGAGCCGCCAAGGTTGACCTCCTGATAACCACCTCCTGCGCTGATGATAGTAGAGGTTGCTGAACCGCCGGATAAAATATGCTGCTGACCACCACTGATTGTTGTTGAGGTGGCTAAACCTCCTGCGGAGATTATCTGCTTTCCAGCATTATATATAGCAGTAGAGGTTGCAATGCCGCCAACACTGACGAGTTGAACTCCAGCATTGTTTATAGAAGTGTCTATGGCCGAACCCCCAGTGAAGACGGTTTGGACTCCAGCACTGTTTATACGTGTGCCTGTGGCCGAACCGCCACTGGAGACTAGCTGAGACCCACCGCTGATGATAGTAAAGGTTGCCGTGCCACCACTGTCGACAAGTTGAGTACCGTCAATGTTTATGGTCGTTGAGTTAGCAACTCCTCCAGAAATTTTCTGAGTTCCATCGTGGATGGTAGTAGAGGTGGCCAAACCTCCGCCGTAGACGTGCTGCGTCCCAGCACTGATAGTGGTATTAGTTGTGGAGCCTCCACTGTAGACGTGCTGATTGCCAAAAATTCCGTTGATTGTGGTGCTAGTTGTAGTACCCCCACTGGAGACGTACTGAATGCCACCGTTTAAGATTATGGTGCTGGTTGCCGTGCCGTTACTGTATACCTCTTGAATACCGCCACTATTGATGGTGGTGCCAGTAGCTGATCCACCACTGGAGATGTACTGGAACCCGCCACTGTTGATGGTGGTATCATTGACCGATCCTTCCCCGTATACGGTCTGTGTCCCACGTCGGTTGATGATAGTAGAAGAGGCCGTTCCTCCACTAAAGACGTACTGAGCAGCACTACCGTGAATTGTTGTACTGATGGCTGTCCCGCCGGAAACCATCTGTAGAGCACCACTGTTGAGAGTCGTGTGAGTGACTTCGCCGCCATTATAGATAGACTGAGAACCACCACTGTTGATGGTAGTAATGGTAGCAGTACCACCACTGGAGACACGCTGAGCACCGCCGTTGATGGTTGTAGATGTGGCCGTATCGCCTGAATAAATATTCTGCAAACCAGTTACTATAGTTCCCACATGATCTGCAGCCATGACCGGCTCTGAAGGCAGAAGCACGGCACCCAGCAGTAACGCCAGTGCGCTTTTCTTCGACGTCAGCTTCGGGCGACCGGACCCGGTCGCGAGTTCAGAGGTAACAACCCACTGCTGGCGCGACTCGCACCACACTGTGGTATATATCTTGTTCATATTTACGTCCCTTACTTATCAACTAATCCTGAATGCAGACGGTCCACCATACCGATGACCTGTTTGCCGGTTATCAGACTCGTGCACTCGTACTGACGTGGGGTGTTCTTGTGATGCGGACACCACAAATAATCCACGTGGTCAAAATCAACGGACGTGTCATCCCAGCAGCCGTTACAGCCATGGCTGCTGAACACCCGCCAGGGGGTGTAAAATTCGCTGTTGGGGAGACTGAATCCGCTGATTAACACCACAGGGATACCGGACGCCCAGGCTAGCCATGACAGCCCGCTGCCAAGTCCGATAAAGAAGCTCGCATGCTTTAACAGGTCCACACGCTCCTGGAGCGGAATATTCCCTGTAAAGTCTTCAGCGCCCTGGGGGATGTGGTTCCAGACGAAGCCCTGGCCGTAATGCGCGTGGCGGTCAATGCACAGCACCCGGTATCCCAGATATTTAAGGTGGGCAACCACCTCGGCCCAGCCATGGCCGTTGTTCCAGTACTTCGCCTGGTTGGTGGACTGCGCGGCGATGCAGACATACGGCTCCGCAATTTTTCGTTCCGCATCCAGTTTCAGGCGGGGAGGGCACTCCCGCGGATCGACCCCGAGGATGTAGCCGGCATTGCGGTGGAAACCGACCTTCCTGAAATCGATGGGTTGATGTGTGGTATCACCCTTAAAGAAGAGGCCTACATACCAGGATGCGTAGGGATTTACTGTCTGCAGATTGTCCTTTGTGGAGAAAGTGATCTCGGGATACTGTGCGCTGAGCAGTTCAATGATTTCCTGCCCCATAACGCACTCAAGCTGACAGCGGTGCAGCTGGCGAAAACGCTCTGCATAATGGAACCACCCAAGCATGTCGCCCAGCGTACCCGTTGGGAAAAAGATGACGACGGGCTTGTCCTTCATATCCAGCGTTTCATCCAGGACCGGGCTCGCCGATCCCTGGTGGAATACCTGAATGCGGAAGCGGACGTAATATTTTTTATTACTGGTGACCCAACCGCCTTCTGAATCACAGCTGAAAAGAATATTACCGCTGTCGTCGTCCATTAAAATGACGTGCCATTTTCCTTCCGGGAGCAAAACGCGCGCGCCATAGTTAAAGTCATAAAGAATTCCGTCCGGCCCTGAGCATGACGGAAGCTCTGGAGGGTTTGGGAAGTTAGCTGACATATATAATTTGTCCTCGGTGGTAATTTAAATCTGTAACAAATAGGTCGAGTGCACTACTGTTATTTAAGTAATGCTTTCCATGATAGGTTGCGAATTGTTGTGTTTATGCTTTTGAAAAACGTTATATGTGCGTGCAAAACTCGTGCATGCTTACAGGTTTTGAAAATAGATAACCCTGAAAAATATCCACCCCTCTATCTTTCAAAAGCGATAGTTGTTCTTTATTTTCTATACCTTCAGCAATGACATGAATTTGCAGCCGCTCTGCGAGAGTGATAATTGAATCAATCACCGCGGAATAGATTAATGATCCATTGCTGGCAATTGTGAGGCATTTATCAATCTTGATAGTTGAGAAACCTGCATGTTCAATATATTTAAGGCATGAACTCCCGCTGCCGAAATCATCAATCGCAAATCGCACACCTGACTCAGTAAGTTGCTGCATAGCATCGAGTGCAAAGTCGTCCAGGTTCATTGTCCCGCGTTCGACAATTTCCAGCGTGACAGCAATGCGTCCGTCGAATACTTTCTTAAAGTCCGTCACTGCTTCAATAACTCTTGAAGAGTTCAACTGTCTCGCACAGATGTTGAAGGAGAGATAAAAATCATCAGGTAGCGTTCCTTCATAGCCTTCAAAAAATGTTTTAACATCAGACATGAGGCTGCATGTGACATCATTAATCACCTCGCATGATTCCATTGCCGAAAGGTATTTTTCGGGAGATTGGTAAATCCCATCTTTGAGAACTCTGAGTAAAACCTCTCCGCCTACAATCTCATCGCCCTTACATACCGGCTGGATGAAGGGAACAAATTCAGCGCCGGTCAGTTCCGCTGATAAGATTGTTTCTCTAATCACTGTACGGGCTTTGATGAAGAAACGTTCTGCCTTCATGAGCATTTTGGTGCTTATCATAATGTCGCTCCTTATCTACTGGATTCGCTACCCGAGGTGTCTCTTCGTACCCGAGGCTGTGAATGGCGGTAGGTCGGATTGCTGCTCCTGAAGAATAAGAACCTGCTCATTCACTTCTGCGAATAATCCTATCAACCCAAAACGGCGTGTAGATACATGTATTGCGAATTTATTAAAATACAAACTTATATTCTGCTTGGTATTTCATTTACAAGTGATAAGTCTGCAGAAGAGGTTGTTGCGTCTTGCTGTGCTAAGATGCGAGAAAGAAGTTAATGGGCTTTCGCAGGCTGGATAAATGTGAAGATCCATTCAATTACCATCATGGATAAGGAGTCAGAGATGGTTTTTGTGATTGATAATAGGGTTTTTTATCGCTCTGAAGATGGTGCCATATGGCCATCCGGAGACGAGGGCTCTACTGTCATTCTGACCCTGACAATGAACAGGCTACTCACATGCCTTCTCGAAAGGCATGGTCAAGTCCTGACACGGAATGAACTCCTGGATAACGTCTGGGATGCTCATGGGTTGCGCTCATCGAGTCACACATTAAATAAATACATCTCAGAACTGAGAAAACACTTCGTCCAGTTTGGTATTACGGATGAATGTATTACCACAGTGCCTCGGGTCGGCTTTATGTTTAACAGTGATATTGATGTCAGGGATATAACTGAATCTACGATTGCTGATGGACGACTCAAAGAAGATGAAGAGTCGGAGATAATAAAGGTAGTACACCGTACGGCGGTAGCGGGTAAGAACAAGGTTCTTCATTATACGCTGGCACTGATTGTACTTTTAATCAGCGCTACCTTAGTTGTGTCAGGTCTCGTAATTCCGTCGAAAGACGTAAAGGAAATAAAACAGATTAAGCCTCATTTTTTGTTTAACTACGACACCTGTCCTGTCTATACAGTCCAGAGCAACTCTGCATCCCTGTCAGAGCAAAAAAAAGAACTGTTTTTAGAACTGGCTAACTCAAATCATATTCAGTGTCTGGAAGGCACTTCTTTTCTCTATCAGGTTTCAGAGTCCTATCTGTACGGCAATAAGGGGAGGGCGTTTATCAGTCGATGCACGCAAAAGAATAATAATTACATCTCCTGTCTGAATAACTACTGGAGTGGTTATGAACGCAATCAATAAAAAAACAGGAATATCGGCCGTAATTTTACTCCTCATCCTGGCGTTATCGGTGTGGTTCTACGTTCACATGCGTCATAAACAGAGTGCGTTGAGTGTTAACTGTTCCACAATTGTGCGTTACAACCATCACGAACCTGATTTCGTCGCTACGCTGGAGTTTATTTTCCGTTTAGATAAAAACCACGATGGCCAGGCTGTCCTGTCTGGGAATATCCAGTCAGCGCGAGGTGTTAATGTCATCTCACGCACAATTCTCTTTAGCTATGAGATGAACAGGCCGGGTGAGATTGCCCTGACCGATACGCGCTACGTTAAAAATCCGCGTGATACAGCTGATGATGACAGTTTTAAAAGCAGCTTCTTTTATGTTCCCGAGGGAACCGTTCGCCAGCTGAAGATTGAACCTACAGGTAATGGCTGGCTGATTGGAAATCTGCAGTCGCCATTTGCGCTTTGCGTGAACAGGTAAGGCTGGTCAGGGATTGTAAACCTGCTCATATTCCTGTGTAGCTGTCTGTTGGGAGCGGTTCATGGTGTTGGCTTAAAAAACCGGGCGTTACGCCCGGTTTTTTTATCTTACAACCAGCACAGGGCATTTCGCATGCCGCACCACTGCCGCAGCGTTCGAACCCAACA